>Ga0315289_10000027_pt1 | contig 239948 bp, 196 predicted proteins | sample YL17G11_40_MG_FD_203452 | JGI IMG/M metagenome (GOLD analysis project Ga0315289, IMG submission 203452) | Sediment microbial communities from Yellowstone Lake, YNP, Wyoming, USA - YL17G11_40 | ecosystem: Environmental > Aquatic > Freshwater > Lake > Sediment | place: USA: Wyoming | collected... | reverse complement strand
GGTAGTTTTTCCACAACCGTTTTGCCAAAAACCGCCTGGCCGTTTTCTCTTGTCTAACAATCAGATGAAACGATTTTATGTTCATTCACACCAATATAATTGGTGTCAAATGTTTTACAATCACCATATTTTAAGTTATCTGCGCATAAATCTATCGAGTCTCGATTACTGATCATCGAACCTCGATACGAGTTTCGCAACCGATAAACGTAATTCACAACCATCTTTGTATCAAAGAGCCCCCTTATCGTCACCCCTCTCCTCTTCCTCCTCTCGGGGAACGTCGATTTTGATCCTCTGAATGCTCTGGGCTTTACCGGTGGAGGGATCGATTTCAACCAACACCCCGGAAAATTTAACGTCTCCCTTTGCCACGGTGAACCGGCGGGGGATCTGGGTCAGAAACCGGGTGATGGCATCTTCCTTGGTGACGCCGATAACCGAATCGTGTGCACCGGTCATCCCGGCATCGGTTATATACGCAGTTCCGTGCGGCAGGATGGTTTCGTCTGCTGTCTGCACGTGGGTATGGCTCCCCAAAACCGCCGACACCCTTCCATCCAGGTACCAGCCTAAAGCGATCTTCTCGGAAGTGGCTTCAGCATGCACGTCCACTATGATGACTTTGGTTTGTTCTTGTATGGACTTAAGCACCTCATCCGAAGTCCGGAAAGGACAATCTATCTCCTTTATGTAAACCTTTCCCTGCAGGTTTATAACTCCGATCTTATGGCCATTCTTTGATTCGAATACCCCTGCTCCTCTACCGGGAACATTCGGCGGATAGTTAACCGGACGGAGAATGCGCTGGTCTTCGTTCAAATAGGGATAGATGTCTTTTCGGTCCCAGATGTGATTCCCGCTGGTGAGACAATCCACTCCATATGAGTGGATTTTCTTGGCAATCTCCTTGGTCAAGCCGAATCCTCCGGCAGCATTCTCTACGTTGGCTATGGCGAAATCTATCTGGTGGGTTTTTTTGATATCGGGGAGGACTTGAGAAACCGCCCATCTTCCGGGCCTCCCCACTATGTCTGCGATAAAGAAGACGTTCAAATTACTTTTCCTTAAAATGAAATTCGATAGAATTGAATGTCTTTATACCCATTAACCCGATTTTAAAGCAGTGCCCTTAACCCACCTCCCCTTATCTTGGAAAGAGAGATTAAGAGCAGAGGGTATAATGTCATCACTTGTGAATCACTTGGCGTAATCCACCGCTCGGGTTTCGCGTATCACCGTTACCTTGATCTGGCCGGGATACTCCAGCTCGGCTTCGATCTTTTTCGCCATTTCCGCAGCTAATTCCAATGCCCCTTTATCGTCGATCTTCTCGTGTTCCACGATGACTCGAATCTCTCGTCCCGCCTGAATGGCGTACGATTTTGCCACTCCTTTGAACGAATCCGCCAATTCCTCCAGCTTCTCCAGTCGCTTAATGTAACCCTCAAGAGTCTCCCGCCTGGCGCCGGGTCTGGCTCCGGAGATGGCATCGGCTGCCTGAACCAAGACCGAATAGGGGGATTCGGAGATGACGTCCTCGTGATGTGAGGCGATGGAGTTCAAAACCATTGGATTTTCGCCATATTTCTGTGCCACATTGTAACCTATCTGGGTATGTGTCCCCTCGGTCTCCCGATCCACGGCTTTTCCTATGTCGTGTAAAAGACCCGCCCTTTTGGCTAAGTTAGAATCCAATCCCAGCTCGGCAGCCATCAATCCGGCGAGGAAAGCCACCTCCTTGCTGTGCTGTAACACGTTCTGCCCGTAGCTGGTCCGGAACTGGAGCTTCCCTAAAAGCTTCACCAGCTCCGGGTGTATCCCGTGAATTCCCACGTCGAAACTGGCTTGCTCTCCGGTCTCGCGGATGATGACCTCCATCTCCTTCTCCGCTTTCGAGACCACCTCCTCGATGCGCGCCGGGTGTATCCTTCCGTCCACGGTCAGCTTCTCCAAGGCCATCCGGGCGATCTCCCGGCGGATGGGATCGTAACCCGAAAGTATCACCGCCTCCGGAGTATCGTCCACGATCACGTCGATGCCGGTGGCGGTCTCGAACGAACGGATGTTCCTCCCCTCTCTTCCGATGATCCGTCCCTTCATCTCCTCGTTGGGAAGATTGACCACCGAGACGGTCGACTCCACCGTATGATCCGCCGCACATCTCTGGATGGCGGAGATGATGATGTTCTTCGCTTCCTTCTCCGCGGTCTGCTCGGCCTGCTCCTTGATCTCCTTGATATACTGGGCTGCCTCCTGTCGCGCCTGGCTTTCCAGGTTCTCCATCAAAAGCTTCTTGGCCTCCTCCGAGGTCATCTGCGCTATCTTCTCCAGTTGCTTGTTCTGATCGGAGATCAGCCGATCCAGCTCGTCGTTTTTGGTGCGAACGGCTTTCTCCCGGGCAAAAAGTATCTTCTCCCGGTTCTGTATGTCCCTCTCCTTTTTGCCTAAGATGTCTACTTTCCGGTCTAAGTGCGTCTCTCTTTCCGAAAGCCTTTTTTCCAGGCGGCCAAATTCCGCTTTTCTGATCTGCAGCTCTTTTTCGAAATTTACCTTGGCTTTGTACCATTCATCCTTGGCTTCTAAGACCGCCTCTTTCCTCTTTATCTCCGACTCTTTCTCCGCTTCCTCTATGATCTTCTTTGCCAGCTCATCCGCTTTGCCTAACTTCATCTCCCCTATTCTGCGGCTGATAAACCAACCCAAAAGAAAAGTTAAAATCGCCACGCCTGCGGCTATACCGATAAGCATCATGTTGCTCATAACTGCTTCTCCTTCCCCTCGGGCAAATGCCCTATATGAAAAAACCCCACTAGCTTTTGATTTTGCCGACTTTGAAGTAAATATTAATCTTCAAAATGGCTCTTGGCAAAATCAGCCAACTAAAGTGGGGAATAAATTCAATAAAAGATTTTCTAGCTTTCTTCCTGACTTAACCTTCTGTCCAATAAATCCAAAAGGGATTGGGACTTTACTTCCACATCCTTGAGTTTCTTTTCCTTTTCTTCCTTTTCTTTGAATAGCTCGTCTGTTATGCTCATGGCTGCCAAAACCGCCACCCTAAGCGGCAGCTTATTGGACATTCTATCTGCCACCTCCTTCATTTTCAGATCCACGTAATTGGCAACCTTTTGGATGTAAAAGGTTTCGGAATCACCTTTGATCGGATAATCCTCACCGAAAATATTGACTTTAACTGATTGTTTTTTTTCTTCCATAAGGTCAGTCATTCTAAAAGAAGATATTCTTAAGCTTTTTTATTTTTTCCCCACTGTGAAAATGACACTATCTATAAAAACACTTCGTTTAATAAATATTACGTAAATACCATTTATTTGTCAAGCAAATTAAAGTAAAGTCAGTAAATACTGTTTTAACTAATAGGAACCGGTTGATAACCCATATTTTTGTTTAAAGACGAACAGAAACCCGATATGCCGTTGTCTCTCTTGGCTTAACGGCCCTCCTCTTCTGATCCCTCCAGCGGAGCCAGTCTTTCCAAGAGCTTCTCCAGCCGCTCTTTTACCTCCTCCTTCCTTTTTATGAAATCCCTTTCCCGGCTGGAAAGCTCATGCTTGTATAATTCCGCTTCTGTGGCTCTGCTTTTTGCCACGGTCTCAAAACCGTGAATCTCCTCAGTCAACTTCCTGTAGGAGGATGAGATCTCTTCATTCTCTTGTTTCAGGTGACTGATCAGATCCACAACCTGAACTATCTTCTCCTCCAGTTTTTCAAAATTATCTAATTGCATGTTTCACACTCGCTTCTTTAGTGTGTTGCAAATGAAAATCTTGACATCCTGTGTTTTTCACATAAAACGGAATTTTCGGTTCAACCCCTCATTGCCGAAGCACCGCCCCAAAATTTTGCTCCAGCTGCAAAATCACCTTCCGGTGAATATCCTCCACCTCCTCATCGGTTAATGTTTTCTCGGGAGAGCGGTAACGAATGGAGCAAGCCAAACTCTTCTTCCCTGACTGTATCTGCTTTCCGGTATACACGTCGAATAAAACCACTTTCTCCACCAACTCCCCTCCGGTTTCTTTTATCTGGTCAATAATCTCCTTCGAAAGGAGCTCTTCATCCACCACCACTGCTATGTCCCGATCCACTGGCGGGAATTTGGGTAGAGGGGAAAATTCTCTCATTTGGGGCACCCGGGGAATCATCTCATCCACGTCCAATTCAGCCCAAAGGACTTTGTCTTTGATCTCGAAAAGGCCTGATATCTCTTTGGAGATTCCCCCCATTAGCCCGATAAAATCATCGCCCATTTTTACCATGAAGCATTTGTCCGGATCGAAAAGAATATGGCTTCCCGGGACTAAATCGATGGGAAGAGAAAGATGACCCAAAAGTTCCTCCAAAAACCCCTTGAGATCGTAAAGATCCACTTCCGTCTCCTTGGTCTCCCAGTGCTGGGGTGCCCGGCTTCCGGAAAGTGCTATTCCCAGATGATACTTTTCTTGGGGACATAAGCTATCGGAAGCGGTGAATACTTTCCCCAGTTCGAATATCCTTATATTTCTTTCCAGCCGGTTCTTGTTCCAGCTCACCGCGGAAAGTGAGTTATAAGCCAGGGTGGTGGTAAGGACGGACAGGTCCCGGCTTAAAGGATTTTTAATTTCGATCGACGGCACTCCTGGATTTAATCGCTTCAGGATGTCCGGATCGACCAAATTGTTGGTGATCACTTCAAAAAAACCCTTTCCCGACATGAATTGCTTGATCTCTCTGAGGATCTCATCCTCCCGGTGTATTTCCGTCACCAGGTTACCCCCCGCACGCATTGCAGTTCTTATGTTTCCGTAACCGTAAATCCGGGCTATCTCCTCGACTAAATCTATCTCCCGGGTAAGGTCCGGTCGGAAGGTGGGAACCTCCACCTCCAAGTCCGCTTTTTCCTTGACGGGTATCTCCAGATTTGTCAAGATGTCTTTGATCTGTTGGGGGGTAAGATCGGTGCTTAAAATCCGATTGACCCGCTGGGGTCTCAATGTGACCAGAACCGGTTGAATGATTGAAGGATAATTATCTACCACTCCCTTCAACACCTTTCCCCCCGCTAAATCTGCTAAAAGTTGAGCGGCTAGATCTACAGCTTGGACCACCCCGTTGGGATCCGCTCCTCTTTCAAACCTCTGGGAGGATTCGGTGGAGAGATCCAAAAACATTCGTCCCCTTCGGATAACCTTGGGATCAAAATAAGCACTCTCCAAAAGCACGGTGCGGGTATCAGGTGTGACCTCGCTCTCCAAACCACCCATTATTCCGCCGATGGCTACCGGTTTCGCTCCGTTGGTGATAAGCAGAACCTCTTTGTTCAAAGTTCGCTCCACCTGATCTAAGGTAACGAATTTCTCCCCTTCCTTTGCCCTTCTCACCACCACCTTTTTCTGGGGGAAAAGATTATAATCGAAAGTGTGCAGCGGATGACCCAATTCCAGCATTACCAGATTGGTCACATCGACCACGTTGTTTATCGAGCGCATCCCCGCGGATTGCAGCTTTCGCTTTAGCCAGAAGGGGGATTCGGTGATGCGGATCTCCTCGATTATCCGTGCGGCATATCTGGGGCAGGCGGTGACATCAATAATTTCCACCTGAACCATATCACTGGCCATCCGGTTTGTCTCTTTCAGGGCAATTGCCGCGTTTTTCACCCGGGATCCGCTCAAGGCTGCTACCTCCCTGGCAACCCCTATCATCGAAAGCCAGTCCGGTCGGTTGGGGGTAAGGGCGATATCCAGGATATGATCCTCCAGATCCAGTGCGGAGCTGATCGGCTCCCCCACTTTCAGTTTTGGATCCAATATCATGATCCCCTCTGCATCCTCCCCGATCTCCAACTCCTTCTCCGAGCAGATCATACCAAAGGATTCCACTCCTCTGAGATTGTTTTTGGAGATATTCACTCCCGAAGGTAGACGAGCATCGATTAAAGCTACCGGAACTTTGGTTTTTTCTTTAACGTTGGGTGCACCGCATACTATCTGCAGATCTTCAGCTCCTACGGAAACTAAGCACACGGAAAGCTTATCTGCCTGGGGATGAGGAGAAACTTTTTTTATCTCCCCTACCACTACCCCGTTCAGATCCTTCCCCACAGAAGTAATGTTTTCCACCTCGAGGCCGGCATCAGTCAATCGAAAAGCTAACTCCTCTACTGGAAGATCGAAATCAACAAGTTCTTTAAGCCATTTGTAGCTTGCTTTCATTTTAGAACTGCCTTAGGAATCGCAAATCGTTTTCGTAAAAGAGCCGGATGTCGTTTATCCCGTATTTCAACATGGCGATCCGCTCTACTCCCATGCCGAAGGCATAACCGGTGTACTTTTCCTCATCATAACCGGCGGCTTTGAACACCTCTGGATCGATCATTCCCGCCCCCAGTATCTCCAGCCATCCCGCGTGTTTACACAGGCTGCAGCCCTTGCCTCCGCACAAAAAACAGGAGATGTCCACCTCGGCGGAAGGCTCGGTGAACGGGAAAAAACTTGCCCTGAATCTCAGTCTTGTCTCCTTGCCGAACATCTCCCAGATGAAAGCGGTCAAAATCCCCTTCAGATCGGCAAAGGTGACGTCGGTGTCGACGTAGAATCCCTCCACCTGATGAAAGGTACAGTAGCTTCGGGCGTTAATAGCTTCGTTGCGGTAGCATCTGCCCGGGGCGATGATCCGCACCGGAGGTTTTCTCTTCTCGAATACCCTCATCTGAACCGGAGATGTATGGGTTCGTAAAAGAAGATCGTCTTTTATGTAGAAGGTATCCTGCATGTCCCTGGCCGGGTGATCCGGGGGGAAGTTTAGAGAGGAAAAGTTATAATAATCCGTCTCGATGTCCGGTCCTTTGGCTACCTCAAAACCCATCCCATAGAGGATCTGTATGATCCTTTCGTTTGTCCGGGTGATGGGATGAAGCCTCCCCTCCCATCCTCTCCTTCCCGGCAGGGTGTAGTCTAAGGATGGTTTCCCTTTTTTTAAAATAAGCTCCCGTTCCTTTATCTCTTGCGACCGCTGAAGAAGAATCTCCTCTACCTGTTTTTTCAGCTGGTTGGAAAGCTGACCTAAGGTGGGACGGTTCTCTTCCGGAAAATCCTTCAGGTTTTTCAAAAGGGAGGTGATGATCCCTTTTCTTCCCAGGTATTTGATTCTTATCTGCTCCAAGCCCTCGGACTGATCAACCCGCTCGATTTCCTGAAGAGCTTCATCCTTGATTTTATGAATGGTATCCTGAAACTCGTTTATATTTGGCATAACACAAAAAATCGATAACCTTCGCTTGTTTCGACTAACTGTAAACCGGTGGAAACCGATTTAAGTTTCCTCATACAAAGAGGAAACGGGATATTCCACCGCCGATCTTAAAAGACCGCTTTTGGATTTATGGAAAAACAGAAAAGATTTATCTGCTTGAATTATTAACCGATTTTCTCTTTGGAAACCAACTCGGCTAATTTGGCAAAACCCTCTTTATCTTTGACCGCCATATCCGCCAGAATCTTCCGGTCCAAAACCACACCCGCCTTCTTTAATCCGTTAATAAAAAGACTATAGGATAAACCATACAATCTGGCGGCAGCATTGATCCGGGCAATCCAGAGTCTGCGAAAATCTCTTTTCCTTAATCTCCGGTGAGCATAGGCATAGGTCATCCCCTTTTGTACCGTCTCTTTGGCGGTGCGATACAGTTTTCTTCTTCCCTGATAATTCCCCCGAGCAGCTTTCAATATCTTTTTTCTCCTTGCTCGGGAAGCGACTGCATTGGTTGCTCTGGGCATTAAATTCCTCCTTAAATTACCAATAGTCTTTTTATTCTGGCTTGATCGGCTTTATCCACCAGTCCGGCTTTCCTTAAACTCCTTTTTCTCTTGGCGCTCTTCTTGCCCAAAAGGTGTTTGCGGAACGCTTTGCTTCTTTTGATTTTCCCGCTGCCGGTCTTTCTGAATCGCTTGGCTGCGGCTCTGTTGGTCTTTATCTTAGGCAATTAATTATCCTCCGCCTTTTTTCGCTTGATACTATACGTTAAAAAACAACATCAATTTGTTGATAATACGTTACTTAAGTAAATCGCCGAATGAATTACCTGCTTATCAATAAGATAGATGTTAGGATTGAATATCTACTAACCAAACCAACATCTATTTACTTTTCATCCTTCTTTTGGATCTGCTCACCTTGAGGGCTTTTGGGTACGGCCGGGCTCTTCTCCGATGACTTGGGAATAAAATTCCAGGTTAGGTTTCTTCCCTCCATTTGCGGTCTGGCCATGGGTTCTCCGACATCCGAGAGGTCGGCTTTCAGCTTATCCAGTATGTTCTGTCCAAACTCGATATGCGCTCTTTCCCGACCCCGGAATTCGACCATCACCTTGACTTTATTTCCTTGGGTCAAAAACTCCCGCACATGCCTCATCTTGAAGGTATAATCGTGTTCCTCTGTTTTGGGTCGGAAACGCATCTCCTTAAGCTGAAACAGGCGTTGTTTCTTCTTGGCATCTTTCGCCTTTTTGGCCAGCTCGTATTTATATTTACCATAATCCATGATTTTGCAGACGGGGGGCCGAGCTTGGGGCGAAACCTCAACCAAATCAAACCCCTTCTCGGATGCCATACGAATGGCATCCCGGGTAGCCATGATTCCTATCTGTTCTCCGCTTTCCCCGATAACTCTCACCTGGGGAAAACGAATCCTGTGGTTTACCCTGATCTCCTTGGGCTTTATTGTTCTTCACCTCCTCATTGATTTTATCTTCCCTGGAGCGTCAACCTTCAGCACGATTTATGATAACAGATGAAGTCAAATCCTGATTGCCTTCGGCCAAAATTGACCACTACAGCTGCTTTTATTTCATTCCGTAACTTTCTTTTTCACTTCGTCCTTTAACCTTAAGATAATTTCGTATAAGTTAAATTTACCTATATCCCCCCCTTTGTGCTTTCGTACCGAAACGTTGTTTTCCGCAACCTCTTTCTTTCCTATAATGAACATATACGGAATTTTCTCTTTCTCCGCCTCTCTTATTTTGAAATTTATCTTCTCATTCCGATCGTCCAATTCCACACGGAAATCTTCTTCCTGCAGTCTCTCCAGAATTTCACCCGCATGGGAGTTTTGCTCATCCGTGATGGGCATCAGTCGAATTTGAACCGGAGAAATCCACAAGGGAAACGCACCGCCGTAATGCTCTATCAACACACCAAAGAAACGCTCCAACGAACCCAAAAGCGCCCGGTGAATCATGATCGGACGGTGATAGTTTCCGTCTGCTCCCACGAACCACAAATCGAACCTTTCGGGGATGTTGAAATCGAACTGGATGGTGGTGCACTGCCAGGGTCTCCCCATGACGTCGATGATCTTTATGTCTATCTTGGGACCGTAAAACGCACCTCCCCCTTCATCCACCTCGAACTTTAAATTCTCCTTCTCCAGAGCCTGACTTAATGCAGCGGTGGCTTTTTCCCATTTTTGTTCTTCCCCGATGGCTTTATCCGGGCGTGTGGATAAGAAGATCTGCAGTTTCTCGAAACCCAAAGTCTTGAGCATCCAGATGGAGAATTTCAAAAGCTGGATAACCTCCTCCTCCAGCTGCTCCAGCTTGCAGAAGATGTGGGCATCATCCATGGTGAAACCTCTCACCCGCATAAGCCCGTGCAAAACACCCGACCGCTCATAGCGGTAACAGGCACCCAGTTCCGCCAGTTTCAAAGGAAGTTCCCGATAGCTCCTCAGCTTGGATTTGTAGATCAGAATGTGAAAGGGGCAATTCATCGGTTTGATCTGGTATTCCTCATCCTCCACCTTCATGGTGGAATACATGTTCTCCCGGTAAAATCCGGTGTGTCCACTGGTCTCCCATAAATGAAGCCGTGCTACGTGAGGAGTATAGATCAGTTGGTATCCGTTCTTCTGATGCTCGGTTATCCAGAAATCCTCGATGATCCTTCGAACGATGGCTCCCTTGGGATGCCACAACACCAGCCCGGGACCCGCCTCATCCGATATGGAAAAAAGCTCCAACTCCTTCCCCAGCACCCGATGGTCTCGCTTTTTCATCTCCTCCAGTCTCTTCAGGTATTCTTCCAGTTCCTGAGGGGAGGGGAAGGAGATTCCGTAAATGCGCTGGAGCATCGGATTCTTCTCTGAGCCTTTCCAGTAAGCACCGGCGATGCTGAGGAGTTTGAAGCTTTTGACCATGCCGGTGGACGGAACATGTGGACCCCGGCAAAGATCCACGAAATCGTCCTGCTGATATAAAGACACCTTTTCCCCTTCCATCTCGGAAAGCCGGGCTACTTTGAACTTCTCTCCTTTTTGCTGGAATAATTCCACCGCTTCCTTCTTGGAAACCTCTCTTCGAATGAAAGGATGATTTTCCTTTACTATCTCCGCCATCCTTTTTTCGATTTTAACCAAATCATCCGGCTCGAACGTTTTGGGGGTATCGAAATCATAGTAGAATCCCTCCTCGATCGAGGGACCGATGTCCAACTTCACCCCGGGGAAAATATCCTGCACAGCCTGAGCCATGATATGCGAGGTGCTGTGCCAGAATACTTCTTTCCCTTCTTTGGAAACGAAGGTGATTATCCCGATTTGACCATCCCCAACCACTTTTTCGGACAGATCGACTATTCGACCGTCCAAAAAAGCAGCCAGGACCGTTTTGGACGATTCCGGATTTAATTCCCGCAATATCTCAGCGATAGTTAATCCGGTTTGATATTCCCTCTTTAATCCATCTGAAAAAACAACCGTAACTTTGTTTTTCATCTTTTCTTCACTGTGTATCGATTACTGTATTCTCCTAACTATCATGGTGGGCGATACTGGAATCGAACCAGTGACCCCTTGCATGTCAAGCAAGTACTCTAACCATCTGAGCTAATCGCCCATTAACCTTTAACACTATACCTTAAACTTAACACGACCCTCCCGCCATCGGCGGGATACTCTAACCATCTGAGCTAATCGCCCATTAACCTTTAACACTATACCTTAAACTTAACACGACCCTCCCGCCATCGGCGGGATACTCTAACCATCTGAGCTAATCGCCCATTAATCCTTTAACACTATACCTTAAACTTAACACGACCCTCCCGCCATCGGCGGGATACTCTAACCATCTGAGCTAATCGCCCATTAATCCTTTATCTTAAACATTAAACCTTTCACCTATAACCCACCAAATGCCAAATGGCTAACCAAATATATTCTTATGCAATTCCATTGTCAAGATGTTATTGAATTGCTTGAAGTAAAAGTTTTTATGCAGATGATGGGAAATAGATCAGACTGATTTTCTTTTATGGATAATCCGGAGTGGATTGCGAAAGCTCGGAATGAGATCTTTTCCGCTTCTGGTGGATTAGTATGAAAGATTCTTATACTGCAGTAAAATTTATAATATTGCTCTAATTTGTGTGATATATTAGAATTTTCTGAGCATCCGGCAATTAATCGACTCTCCGCTGGATCGATGTATCATTTGATCCCGAACAAATCCATCAGTCTCTCTGCAATCTTTCGGTAAACCTCCTTGCTGCTGTAATCCCCTCTTTGTATTTTTATCTTTGCTGCCTTAACTTTATCCTCCCGAATCGGATCTGGACTGAATGTCATCTGGCTCTTTCTCGTTCTGCTTTCGGAAAGAAGATGGTTAGATTTTTTCTCTGTATCTTTGGTTGTAGGAATCAATCGGTTTATCCTATTTCTTGTCTCTTTCCCTCCCGACAAGAAATAAGCAGATTTCCCCTCTTCTTCAAAATTGAACTTCCCGCTGTTATCGTACACGTTTTCTCCTGTGCAAGATTTTGCACACCAAGATAAGCCCGGAAACACAAACCCTAAACCGTTGCCTTATATGGAAATTTCATTATTTCATGTTGATCTTGATTGCTAATTGAAAAAAGTTATTTGTCTTCGAAAAATTCACGAATTCTTAATTCATCCTCTATTACTTTTATCGACTTTGCTGCTGTAAACTTTACCGTTATAAGTACTCTGAATCAGGCAAAGTGAATAAACATACAGCAAGATGATCTGAATTATTTTACGTTTGAGTCGGATACGTATAATCCATCTGCTGGCGTATCTTCTCTTCTGCTTTAGGACCGGCCAGTTTTTTGCAGAGATATAATCCCAGATCAATGGAAGAGGTAACTCCTCGAGCGGTGATTACATCTTCCTCATCCACTATCCTTTCGTCTACCACCTGTGAGCAATATTTCAAGAGCTCAGTGAATGAGGAGCGGTGCGTGGTAGCCTTTTTATCCTTCAGAAAACCGGCAGAACCGAGCAAAAGTGATCCGGTGCAAACCGAGACCTTCAATCGACATGATTTCGCAGTCTTCAACCAGTCAATAAAATCCTTGTCATCTTTTAATTTTCTGGCACCAAATCCTCCGGGTATGACTATCATATCATAAGTCTGCAAAGGAGGCCTTACTTGGGTAGCGGTAAATATAAGTCCGCTGCTATCCTTCACCGTAGCTGAATACGAACAGATCTCCCACTGCAGATCCGGCATAAAACCGGTTGTTTTGAGTCGAACCAGGGGATCGTATATACCGATAAAATCCAATGCCGTCATCCCCTCATAAATAATGAAACCGACCTTCAAATCAATCCTCTCCTGGTTTTTAATGGATGGTCAAATCTCTCAACCAACCGGTTGCATTATTGACTTTATCTTAAAGTAAATACCTTAGAATATTTAAATCATTTAAATCCGTTAATATGAATTTGCTTTAAAATAACTGTTTTAAGAAAGAAAGCAAGGGAGGAGTTGGGGAAAATTGGAAATCGGTAATACATAACTTAGTGAATGTCGCAGGAAGATCGTTAAATCAGAGTTGGTGGCATTGTAATTTTGTTTTGATCCTTTGACAGATAATATGGTCATATAAACGCCATCGGCAATTTTTAATATGACATGCTTTCAAATGGGGAGTTTTAAGCCCGTGTCTTTGTTCTGTACCAGACCGAAACTCATGCAGTGGTAGATTAAAGATATGGCTTAAATAGGTAGTGTCGGGTAGATCCATAAAATGAGGACAGGTATGCACATTACCAGACGGGTCTATGGTAAATTGCTGGTTAGAAACCCGGCATAAGTTTTCGGTTTCCTTTTCTTCCGGTTCCCCATAGATTAATAACGAATGGTGCCTGTGTTTAAGCTCTTTTAGAATTTCGTGCACACTCCTTCTCTGCTCCGGAAGAAGTGCTTCCAAATCGTTTTGATAGATTTGAAACTGGATATAATCCAATCCCAAGTCCTGGGCCAAAGTGATCATCCCTTCCACGTAATTCATATTGATTTGACTGAGTCTGGCTTTGGCTCCGATGATCAAACCCGATTTCCTCTTCTCTCTTACCGCAATCAACCTTTCCAGATTATTCATCATCCTCTGGAATTCGCCCCGAATGGGAGGGCAATGAATCCGGTCATAAACCTCTCCGCTGCTCGCATCCAAATTCACTCGGATGAAAGAAAATCCATCCGGCAAAAGTTCGAGCAAACGGGGATCATTCCAGATGCCATTGCTTAAAAGAGCCAATTGGAATTTCTGGTCCATGCACATCTTCACGAATTCCATGAATTGGGGGTGAAGAGTTGGTTCTCCACCGCCGGTCAAATCTACCAGCCGGATATTCATAGAATGTAAATCATCGACCAGTTTTCGAAAATAACTCGAGTTTAAGAATACCTTATCTTTATTTTGGCTGTGGGCGAACGCACAACCGGAACAATTATGATAGCAGGCAGAGGAAAGATAAATTCTGGCAATGGTCGGAGGAACACTATCCACCCTTCCTGTCTTTTCAACTCCCGCGAGAATCAACTTGATCTTTTCTTCTTCAAAAGGTGAAAGCGCATCCTTTTGATTTGCTTCGGATGAGCTTTTAGAGTTTGGGAAAGTGGCAATTCTCCTTAGTCTTTCTTTTATATCTGAATTTGATTCCAAACGATCTTTGATTTCCAAGAGGCCTCACCCTCAAATTTGAGTTGATCTAATTCTTCCACTGACTGGAAATCCTGGAAGGGATTAAAGGAGAATCAGGCTTCTGATTATAGGCACCACGGATGTTGCTAGTTTTCCGTGAAAGTTACAATGAGATTAAAGGACTCCATTAAACTGAAGCTTTTTTCCGGTCCAACTGCTTCCGCCTTTCCCGTTTTTTGAGTTCGTCCAGAAGATAGTGTCTGGTTGTATAAGGGCTTTCCGGCATAACCGCCTGCTTGGCCAATCTCTTCTTGGTATTTATCACCAAGGGACCTAAAAGGTCGGCGGAAGCCAAAGATACATCCTGCGGAATATTGACTATGACATAAACGATCAGATCGCGCGAGTTGGTGTAATTAAGTTCCTCCAGCTCTTTTTCGTTTATTTCCAGCTTAAAGTTCGGAAAAAATTGCACCGGATTCATAATCACAAAAGCCACGTTCGGATCTTCGACGGATTGGATCCATTTGAAAGGGGCAATCTCCTTCCTCTCCAGGATCACGTAACGGGTAAGCTGGGAGAAGCCTAAAATCCCCTTGGGGAAATTGAGCACTTCCGTTTCCTTAAAACTAATCTCGCCGAATCTGGCAGTCATGCATTTCATACCTGCCCCCTGAATTAATTCGATGATTCACCTAATTTAAATAAAGACTTTAAAGAACCTCGTGATTAATAATAAATATATTGCTCGAACTCCATTTCCTGAATCCATTCATGAGGTATTCAATCAAACAAAATTTCAATCAATTTCGAATTTTGCTCTTTAAATTTTGAATTTCTTACGTTTCGTCGCTGTATACAAAGCTTGAATCGGACGATTTGGGATAAGGCTTGCGCTTTTTGGAGTTGGATCGATCCATGGATATATCCTGAGACTCATCCTGCCACCATTTCCTGAACTTCTCCACCTTGCGATTCAAATCCTCACCTTTGCTTCTGTCTTTGGGTTTGAAAAACATATGCTATCCTCTCGCTTTTCCTCGGCCGTCTTTTTGGATTTCCCTTTCGTTTCCCGACTTTGCACCCAGGAAATCGGAGTTGGAAACCTCCTCCAGCGGCACCGGTAGGTTCTCATTCAATATTGCAGCGATCCTTGAAACGTCCTCCTGCGGGCTTAAGATCGCCCTTTTGTTCTCCTCTTGTATCCTGGAATATATCTCCTCTCGGTGGATGGTCACTTTCTGGGGAGCGATTATTCCCAAGCGCACCTGCCGCCCGCGAACTCCCAGGATAGTGATCTTTATGTCATCCCCGATGGTAACGCTCTCTCCCAATTTCCGGGTTAATATCAGCATAGCCCCCTCTTTGGATTACTATATATCTCCCGATAAATCCACTCTTGAGTTGCCGAAGAGAATCATGATTTACACTTGAATTGAATCGGAAGGAATTCTGAATCCTTAACTCTTCGGCCTTATTTTTACCTTTAGGAGATCAATTTATTGTTGGCTGATACAGATTTCAGCTTCTTGATGATGTATAAAACCCTCTGGCTCTCCCCTAAGACCGCTTCCAGCGAGCGCTCAACCCGCTCCACCAGTTCCCTGTTTTTTTCCAACTCTATCTCCCCGTGCCGGGAAAGCCGGTAGAGCCTCCCTACCTCCATCTTCACCACCCGGATGGTCTTGCCGATATCTGCCGTGGTGCGACCGGTCTGGTCGATCAAATTCAAGATGTCTTCATACACCCGGGTGGGAATATTCCCCTTCTCTTTGGCTTGGGAAGCCACGTGGGCTAAATTGGAAGCCATAACCTGTGCCTGGGTGGCAAGCTCATCCAACGATTTCAAGACATCCGAAGCTTTTTCTATTTCTTGCGATTTTATCATATCCTCCCTCGATGATTATGTTATCTTGGATCGGTTATCTGCACTGATTCCAATTTGATCCAAAGAATTGAAGTGACCCTTTTCTCAAAAACTCAATAGTTCCCTGATTTTTTTCTTCAACTCGTATAGGTTAGGGGATTTCACCAAATAGGCATCGGCTAACCAGGACTGAAAATCGCTCTTGTAGGTAGAGTAGGCTGAGTTTAAGATCACTGGAGTGTCTTGGTTTATTTTCTTTAGATCATTCAAAATTTCCAAACCGTTTTGCCCCTGCATCTTTATGTCCAGAATTACTAAATCCAAAGGCAGGCTCTGGGCCATGCTTAAAGCCTCCTCCCCGCTGCTTGTGGTTCTCACCTGATATCCTTCATCCGAAAGCTCCTTCTCGTATAGCTTGCGAATGTGATCTTCATCGTCCACCACCAATATGGTCGGTGTCCCTGGCGTCCGCTCTGGTTTTGTTTTCATTCGATAACCTCCGGTTTAATTTGAAGAACTTCAATTTTCCCGCTCTGTAAAATCACACTTTGCTTTTTCCCCACTTCAATGAACTGGACCATAGCAGTCAATCATTGATTCCCTTTGATACCAACCTTATGGGAGAATCAACTACTGTCCTCCCCTTTGTTTCCCTCGGTTGCAGGGAGTTCGATATTGAATGTGGACCCTTTCCCGACTAGACTGATCACGCTGATCTTCCCTCCGTGATTTTTGATTATCTCTGCGCTCACCGTCAAACCCAAGCCGCATGCATCCGGTTTGGTGGTGAAGAAAGCATCGAAGACATTCCCCTGATATTGGGAGGGGATGCCAAATCCGGTGTCTTTCACCTCGATTAATACCATCTTATCGGCCGGCTTGGTAGCGATCGAGAGTATCCCCCCCTCCGGCATGGCCCAGACCGCATTGCGGAAAATGTTCAATAGCGCTTGACGGATTAAATCGGGATTCGCCTGTACGACGGGTAAATCCGGTGTAGGTGTTTTGACTATCGTAAGCTTGGTGGAGTCTATCTCCGACTCCATCATCTCCAGGGTCTGGTCCACCAGATCGTTCAAATTGACCATCTCTAGGTTAAACTTATCCGGTTTCAAAAAGTTGAGCACGTTGTTCAAGATGTTCTCCATCCTCTCGGTCTCTTTGACTATGATCTTCACGTACTCATAATCCGAATTATGCACGTCCATCTTCTTCAGGATCGAATGGGCAAATCCTCCGATGATGGTCAGTGGATTTCTCAGCTCGTGTGCCACCTGTGAGGTGATCTGGCCCAGAACCGACAGCCTCTCCACCTTCAGGAGCCTCCGGGTGCTCTCGGCGACCTTCCTCTTGGCTTCCGCCAGTTTGTCCACCTTCTCGGCTAATTGTTGATAAAGCTGCGAGCTTTCCACTGCCGCGGAGGCATTATGGGCGCATATGGAGAGAAGTTTGACCGCCTCGTCCTCGATCGGCTTCCGGTTGATCAGGTTGTCGGCGATGATCACCCCCAGCATCTTGTCTTTGGATATCAGCGGAGCCATCGCAAATTGATCCGTCTGCAGCAAATCAAACAAGGCATCGTTACCGCTCTCCTTTCCTCGAGAGATATGGAGGGCTTTTTTTTCGAGCATGGATTTGATCAACGGGTTGTTCCGATCGGTCAGGGGAATTTTGAGTTTATTCACCATCTGGTTTACCAAAACATCCTTCTCCTTTAAAGCGTTCTTGTATGATTTAAGCACCTCCTCTAAAGATTGATCCTTATCCGAGAGAGATTTCCAGATCCTCTGAGCCTCTTCTGGGTTGGAAGGTCCAATGGCAATTTTCCCCTCCAGGATCGTTCCCGCCGGGTTCAAAAGAAGGAGGAAAGCCCGGTTGAATCCCAATCCCTGTCCGGCAGTAACCCCGATCAGGATGATCTTGAGGATCTCCTCCAGATTCATGGTGCTGCCCAATACTTTGCCCAGCTCGCACAGGATGGACAGTTCGTTTATCTTTTTCTGCAGACTAGCCTGATAGCTTGCCGAAGAGGAGATGTTCTCCACCATGCCCACCATCCCTTCCCACCTTCCTTTACCGGCATGGAAGGGGAATATTCGAATGATCGTATCCGATTCTGTTGTAGTTTCAATCTCGGCCCAAGCGGATCTGCCCGATTTTGCACAGTCGTCGACCAGCCGGGAGATTTGAAGGTGAATCGGATCTTTGCCTGGCAGGACCGATCTATCGTTCTCCTCCAGCCACTTGGAAAAAAACCGATTGGCATATTCCAGTTTCCCCTGATTTGAAGTTCTGAATAATCCAACCGGGAGTTCATCCCATATTTTTTCCCATTCGATAGGATTGGATTTTATGGTTGCTGCTATTGGTTTGATTTCAAATATATTCTGCATAAGTACCATTACTGGATTCTATTATCTTTTCGGGATAGACAGAGTGATGATTTCTAAACCAACCTTCTTCAATCCCTCCCCTAAGTGGCGGTGAAAATACTTTTCCGTAGCAGCTTTTCCGTTACCTTGGTAATCTGATTGACCTCGCTTTTTATATCCCTTAATCCCCTCTTAAATTGGGCATTGATTTCCTTTTGACGTTGGAGAGTGGATTTATCCGTCGGATGGGGTGAAAAACTGTTGAGCATAAACTCTGCATTCCCCGCTATGCTGCTGAGCGGGGTTTTTAACTTTTCATTCAGATTCTCCAGAAATTGATTTGTGGGAATGGTCGTCTGCAGCCGGCTGATTTTCTCCTGAAGTTTCCTGTTCTCCTCTTTGGTTTGTTCCAATACGTTTTCCAGCCTCTGGATTTCCGAATAGTAAAACATCCTCTCCAGGCTCAAAGTCACCGGTAGGGAAACCAGATTCAGAAACTCAACATCTTCAGGATCGAAAGCACATGCCTTGATATGCCCGAAATTCATCACCCCAAAAAGCTCTCCATTCAACAGGCAGGGAACCGTAAGGAAAGAGCGTATTCCATCTCCTCCCTTCTTTCGTCGTAAATTGGAAAGAAGGATGGGCCTTTTCTCGCTAGCCACCCAGGCAGACAATCCGGGACCTGCATCGAAACGGATGTTCTCAATCAAATCCACCTTTTTTCCTATGGAAGCTATCTCCTCCATCTGTTGCTTGTTTTTATTTAATAGGAAGAGACTGGCCCGGCTGAATTCCACCGCTTTACCGATCAGATTCAAAATCCTTTCAAAGGATTGACTTTCACCGGTGGGTTGCCCCAACATCCTGCAAATACCCGTTAATACTTCCAGACTGGCTTTTAAGGTATCCGTATTTGAATCTTTTGTCTGTCTCAACGATTTAATACAGAGCCTGTTGTTTCGGGAAGTTGTCCCTCTTTTGCTTGTGGTTTTCTTCATGTGGATTTGCCCCCTATTTGTTTGGGTTTTCAGGTCCAGAAAACCTGCTTAAAATTGTCTCCTGTCGATCATTCCGGGTAATTTCAGATTCCTTGTATTGAATGGATATTAGCAATAGGATCGTCGAGACTCGTTTGAGCTTTAATGCTTCAAAATCTCGGTATGTCCTCTCAGATATTCCTTTTGATAGCCAGATCGGTCATGCGCAAGTAGCTGGTGATGATCTCTCGCAGCTTGTGGTTGAAACCGGCTACCTTCATGGGTAGGTCTTTTATCTGCTCCGGGGAAGTCAGTTTCTCCAATTCCTCCTTTTGGCTGAATTCCACCCCGATCAAGCAATCCCCCTCTTCCGTTGTTTCCACCCTTTTGATCTTCCCCAAAACTCCTTCCAGTATGACCAACTTGTTCAAGTTCAAAGTCAGTAATATGTAACCGCCGCTGGATACCGGTCGGTCGCAGGAAAGAAGCACCCCTCCCTCGCTCAGATTGAGTATCTCCGCCAGGATCACCCCTTTGGCCAGTCTCAGCTTCCCCCTTTTACAGGTCAAAACCCGAAACTGGACCGGGGAATTGATGTCAATGCGCAGATATTGTCGGCCGTAAGATTGAACCAGGGGAAACGGGGTTTGCTTCAATGCCGAAGCGATAATCGATTCTTTTGCCGGATGGGATTTAAGTCTTAAATCCAGATGCTTTGTATCGGTCAAGATTTTCCCTCCTTTCAACCCACTTGAGTTTTGTTTTGTACAACCGGAATTTTCAAAACAACTTTGCCTTCTTTGCTTGTCATATTTTCAAACCGCAGATTATGATCGAATTTTTCGAGTATCTTTATCGCCTGGTTTAATCTGGTGCAATCACCAGATTCATTTCTACCGGGGGATTTCTCCTTATCGCTTTTCTTCCCTACCCAGTCGACTTTCAAACAGAGAAATTCTTCTTCCAGGAAAGTCTGTATTCGGATATTCCCCCCCACAGGCAAATTATCCCTTATCCCCCAAAGTAAACCTAGGAATGCCAACTCCAGTTCCTCCGGTTCACCGTAAACCGAGGGAAGATCGCCACCGTTCTTCAACTCCAATTCTATCCCCGATGATCCCAGGATGTATTGAAGCAGCCCCAGATTGCTTTCCAGAATCCGCTGAAGATTCACCTCCTTGGCGGCTACAGACATATTTTTCTCGGAACCTCTATTGACTGGAACCTGGTTACTGACGGAGTGTCTGTGTAGAAAATCGGAAAAGTTCTTCAGAATGCCGTTTATCCGATTGGCGTTTTTCTCGATCGTCTCCCATATACGATTTTGGCTGATCTCCTCTTTTGATTTGCTCATATTCATTCTGGCGATCTGAGCCCGGCCGAGAATTATCTGCATGGAGCTGTTAACTTCATGTACTATGGCTCTGGATAACTGTGATAGGGAGAAAAGCTTTTCTCCCTCCAGCCAGTAACTGTTTTCTCCTTCCGGAGAAAGCCAGGTTTTGTGCCTATAGGCATACTCCAGGCAGGTGGTTATCATATCCGCCCCCCACAGGAGCAATTCGTTAACGGAATCGGACGGTGTAGATATACCCTTATCAAAATGCATCACCCAGAATCCGTCTTTTCCGTTAGAGAGTGGGAGCGGAACGATCAATACATCCCCCCTCTCTGCGGGAAATTGCATTCTTTTTTTTCTGCTTATCGCCTGGTTGATATTACCGCAAGTATATTGGGATCTCACTTCATTCTCCAAGTCTCTTCCGGATTGATTTGTCTCGGAGTAATAAGACGACGCCACTACTTTGAATCCTTCATCCGGATCGACCGGACCGGAAACGTTCCCTCGAAGCAAAAACACACCCCAATTATGACAGTTTAGAACTGATTTCAACCCGTTCATCAAAGCGGATAACTGGTATACCAGGTGAGAATTCGAAGATGATCCAGTTGAGGTAATCTCATATGCAGAACCTTCTTCTACCGGAGTGTTTGAATCCGATTGGTCTGATGCTTCCGAATCGATCTCCTGGAATAATTTCCGGTTAAGTTTCTCCAGTTCCTCCAGCTTGCCGGATAATGATAGAAGCGTGCTGCGTAATTGTTCCTGATTGATCTCTGAAGGTTCCCTCAGGTAAGTTTGATATTTGGATTGCTCTTCCTCTCCCCTTTTTGTAATGTCACTCGATTGAGTCGGGTCTATCTTACTCTTATTTACTGGCATCAATTCCTCCAGACTGCGCAAAATGGTGGAAGCTGTTTCGTTTTACAGGGCGAATTTATCCCGGATCATGCTTTTTAACTTCAAGACCGCTTTGGTATGGATTTGGGAAACCCGGGACTCGGATATCTGCATCACTTCCCCGATCTCTTTTAAGGTCATCTCCTCGTAGTAATACAACGCCACCACCAATCTCTCCTGCTCGGACAACAAACTGATGGCTTGAACCAGATACCCTTTAAGCTCCTCCTTCTCCATATCACCCAAAACGTTCTGCACACCCAGATTTTCCAAAGTCTCCACCCGGGGGATCTGCCGGTTGTCCTCTTCTTTGTATATCAGCTCGTCTAAGGAAAGCACGGTGGTGGATGAGACATCATCCAGCATGGCGAATAGCTCGCTGGAAGATAGGTGGAGGGATTTTGCCAGTTCGTAATTGGATGGCGAACGGCCCAATTTGTTTTCCAGTTTGGTTACGGCTCTGTCGATCTCCCTCGATTTAGCGCGGGTAGAGCGGGGTACCCAGTCTAAGGAGCGAAGCTCGTCTAAGATCGCTCCCCGGATTCGGGGGACTGCATAGGTCTCGAATTTCACCCCCCGGTTTGGGTCGAAATTGGATAAAGCCTCGATCAGTCCGATCACGCCGGTGTTGACCAGATCGGATAGCTCCACCGACTTGGGAAATCCCATAGCCATTCTTCCGGCTACGCTTTTCACCAGTGGGAGGTATTCCTCCAAAAGTCTCTGTCGGGTCTGCGGATTATTGTCTTTTTTAAACGTCAACCAATCTTTTTGGACTGCCATTTAATGTCCCTCACTTTAAAAAGGTTCGACAAACCAGCTGAAACAAAAAGCGAAAGCGTTCCTATCCCTCACTTGGAAGTGGTCTAAAAAAGGCATATTTTGGGGTATCGTTCTGATTATCGTCTCTTGCCGACCGGTTCTTTAATTTTTTTGGAAGAGTATTAAAAAGAACTCTCTCGCGGGGGAAAGTGCAAAGAAACTGAAAGCATCGTTTTGAGAAGGACAGCATCGATACTTTGCTTGAGTATGAAGAATGGTTTCTAAATCTTTTCAAGAATAATCCTTTCAGTTCCTTTTCGCTTTTCGCTTCTATCATCATTTCTTTCAGCACTGAAATCTTTTGCAAACTCTGTGCCAGTGTCCAACTTAAGATGTAACAATTATGTAATTACTTGAATTATAATGAATTACAACACATTGACTGCAGTGCTTGTCAGACGCTTAAATGGTCAAATAGGAAATATTTTCCCAAAACAGGGGAAATATTTTCCCTTACTGTTAATTCAAACTTTGAAAATTTTAAAGGAAAAGGAGATTTATTATTTGGGCTGTCTAAGTAGCAAAATCCGTAAATAACGAATTGATTTATTAAACTTGTCTACAAAAAGAAGATAGGAGATGGATTCTAACGAGAATGATTCAGATTAAGCCTATATATAACATATACATTTTCGAAAGAATGCGGGGTAAATCTGCGTGAGGGTGGTCATAGAAAATTAACTTCGAAATTCTCTTTTTTGTTTATGAAATCAGAGCATACGGATTAATTATCTATATTATTCTTTAATATTGTTGTCTCCAAATTAGATCTTGCTAATTTCTCTCTTTCCGGTTCCAGATATTCGGTTTCCCAAATGGTATCGGTAAGTTCTTTCACTTTTTCCCCATACCGGGAAAGACCATCCACAAAATCCAAAGCATCCATTGCTTCTGCCGCTTCCGGATTGATTGCCTTGGCGTGTTGCTCTTTTACGATCTGGTGGAACCGCCGGTGATGATCTCTCATGGGACAGGGAGTGATCTCGTTTCCCACCTGATGGGAAGGTTGCATATAGCCGTATTCGCTCTGCCATTCTCTTACCGCCTTAAAAAATGGTGTCTCCACAAGGGTATTGATGTCTCCACCATTCTGGTACAATTCTCTTACGTTATGCGTGGAATAAGGGGTAAAAACGCACGGCATAACGTTCCCGTTCCAATCTATGTAAAAATATCCCCCGGTTCTTCCGGCACACAAACAGCCATCGCTGATCGATCCTGAATTCCAAAAATCGGCAATGAAAATCCTTTGCTTCTCTATCAGCTCTTTTTCCCGCAAATACAAGGATAGCCTCTGTTGCGGGGTAATCAACAGATCAAGGGTGAATTTACACCCGATGGGCATATATTGGAATATCCAGCCGTAGATAGCATTCTGTTGGTGGAAATAGAAATCGATGAACTCATCCGAAAGGAGCAGCTCCGCATTATCTTTTGTGGCAGTCAAGGATACTCCGAAAGGAACCCCCACTTCCCTTAGATTCTCTATCGCCTGGATGATCTTTCTGTAAACCCCCTTCCCCCTCCTTTTGTCCGTCTCTTCCTCGAACCCTTCCACCGAAATGGCTGGGGTAACGTTGCCCAATTCTGCCATCCTCTGCGCTTTTTTGGGATCGATCAGGGTACCGTTGGTGAAGATCAGAAAATAGTTGTCGTCGTGTTTTTCTGCCAAATCCAGAATGTCTTTCCCCTGGCTTCTCCACATGAATGGCTCACCACCGGAGATGACCGTGAAAAAAGAACCCCAGTATTTGACCTTGTCGGAAATGATCAGGTCCACCAGCTCGAATTCGAGCTTATGGTCCGCCCGGGACAGATCCCCCGCGTAGCATCGATCACAATGAAGGTTACAGGCAGCTCCCGGACTGATGGTCAGAAATCCCGGGGGATCATAGCCGTGCTCCTCCTTAAATTTATGCAACTCTTCTTTCCCACCCAAAAAAATGTTGCCTAAGAGTATTTTTAGAAGACCCTTTCTCACCTTAGGTGAGATATCTTTGTTCTTTAATGCTTTGTCCACCGCATACAAAAGATTCCTGGTAACCACATATTTGTCTTCCTGCACCTTACGGGGGCGTTTAAGGGGATTCATCTCCACGAACAGCTCGTAAATCTTCCTGTCCGCCCTCTTTAGTATTATCCCCCTTATGGTATCTTTAGCCACTGCAGCATTGAGTAAGCTGGTAAAAGTGGTTAAAAATACCGCCTTCTTACTCTGGCAGAGATCCATATTCCCCTCCAGTTTTTTGATATTTCTTCAACCGGTTAAATATGACATATTAAACGCATAAAGAGAAAATCCTTATAGCAAAATCCGCTCTAAGATTCCCGTAGCCCGCTAGTTAATTGATTCTTTTTCAGTCTATAATCTTATGAATCCCGTTTGAAAAGTCAAGCGAAAAAACATGCTTTCGTAAATACCAGATATAAGCCCTTCACTTCAATCAATGGGAAAAAGGCATTTTGCTCAAGTAACGAGATATAAACTAACACTTTGATTGATAAGCTGTTCCTTTAAACCTCTTAAGCATATTTATAATGCTCCAATCCATACAGTCTAATATATTTCCGTTAATAACATCTAACTATCTTGTGTATATGCAGATAAAGAAAGTTACATAAACATTGCGGAACCCGGATAATCAAATCAGTTGAAGTATAAAATATAGTGACGTTGAATTTCCATGCCCAGAATTATAAACTTGGAGTTTTCGAGCTTATTTGCTTAAGAGCTAACTTCAGGATTGGAATGTTACGGTGGGTCGTTAATGATTATGTTTATCTGTCAACCATTCATGCAGAAATAACCCTTTTGAGAATTATTAATTTAAGAAATTGACTAAAGCAAGGTAAGTTTGTATGCGATGAAATCACAAAAAGAAAGGCGACCTTATCTGGTCGCCTAAAGTTGATTCAAAGAAATTAACACAACCTTATTTATATTGGCTTATACTATGTGAAAGGATCTACTCCCTTTATTCACCACTGGTGCTCTCCTTGGTCTCAGGAGCCGGTTTCATGCTGTGCATCTGATCAGTCACTATGGTAGGTGTTACAAAAATCACCAGATCCCGGTTGGTTACTTCAGTCCGGGTATGCCGGAATAGATAGCCCAAAAGTGGGATGTCTTTTAGTATAGGAATCCCGCTATGGCTTTTGCTTTCAACCTGGGTGGTCAATCCGCCGATCACCGCGGTCTGTCCGTTCTCTACCACCACGTTGGTTTCCGCATTATTGGTGTTGATGATCACGCCGTTGGCATCAAAAGTATAAGAGCTCCGTTCCGGTTTCAGCTTCAAAAGTATTCGGTTCTCCGCGGTGATGTGCGGCACTACCCTCAAGATCGTGCCCACCTCTTCGAACTCTATCACCACGTTACCGGCTTCATCAAATTGCTTGATCGGAATCCTCTGTCCCATCTGGATAAAAGCCTCCCGGTTGTCCACCGTGGTGATCTCCGGATGGGCGATTATCTTCCCCTTGTTGCTGGTTACTAAAGCCGAGATCACCCCCTCTATGTCGAACTCCCCCTGGACCGTGGCAAAGGTAAATTCAGCTGCAGGATCGGAGACTTTATTGGTAGTCTGAGTGTAGCTTCCTTCCGTTTTGTCTCCGTTGAGCAGCTGGGCGCTTTTTCTGGAAATCATCGACCAGTCCAGGCCCAATTCGGTCACGCTCCCGGATTCCACCTCCAAAAGCTTGGCGGCAATCTTGATCTGATCGGTCTCCTTATCCAGAGTCTCGACCAGCTGTTTGACTTTATCGATATTCTCGGGAATGTCCCGGATGACCAATGAGTTGGTCCGATCGTCGGTATCCGCCGAACCTCTTTGAGAAAGTGCCCCTTTGAGCGGCTTCAGCATGTCTTTGGCGGTGCCGTATTTTATGGGAATTACCTGTGTCTCCATGGAGATCAGCGCAGCCTGGTCCGCTTTATGTTTTTCGAGGAGCGCCTGTTCGTTTACGAAATCCTGGGTGGGCAGAACGCGGATGTATCCCTCCTCTTCCACTCCGGACAGATTATAGGTCTGCAGGAGGATGTTCAAAGCCTGTCTCCAGGTCACGTCCTGTAAGCTCATCGTAACCGCAATATTCACCGAAGGAGCCGCCACGATATTGACTCCACTGTAATCCGCCAGAAAGCTCAAAACCGAATGCATGCTGGCATTTTGAAAATTGACGGCATTGATAATTTTTTCACCCCTATCCGTCCTTACCGGCTCACCGCAGATTTTTTGCGGCTGGCTCAAAAGAATAAAAAGCGCCACCAGACCCAAACCAATTCCCAAAATCATCCCGTTCCATTTGCGACATCCGTTCATCTGCAGAATTCTCATCATGACCTACCTCTTTTTTAATATTCCGGGTTAAGTTCCAACGTCATGGTTTTATATCCACCGTATTCTTCCACTTGAAATACCGCTTTGTTTTCCTCCACGCTCAATACGTATCCGTTTTTTATTCTATCCCCGCTTCTCAATATGTAACCGAATCCGATCTCGTCCTCCAATAAAGCTTGATTCCCCCCGGTGTCCCTTATTATTCCAACCAGCTTCAGATTCTCGAACCGGGGAAGAGGGACTTCTCCGAATTGCATGTCCTCTCTTTCCGTTAAGGGCACAAAGGGATCACGCCTGGTTTCCGGTTGGTATGTGATCAATTTCCGGGAGGAAGTCATTCCCAGATCAGCCTGGAGCGGATTCTGGATGGTCATCACTCCTGGTGCCAGAGTATCACTCTCGTGTGCTGATACCCCCTCGTTACCCAAAACCGCCCCGATCCCCCTCTTCAAAGTGTTTCCCAAATCCGTTGCCACTGTCTGCTCCTTACTCGTCTCCGTTCCCGTTCCAGTCCCAGTTGCTGTTTTGACTAATTCAGCCTCAGGTGTTTTCTTCGTTTCATCCGTTGAGGTTTTTTCTTCCAAATAGGGACCCGGTGGAACCGAAGAGTGACTTATCGATCCGGGAGTTGAAGATGTGGCTGCTTCTTTGACCTGATTAGACAAAAGGACTGTTGGTTGGCTTTCTGATGTTTGGATTTGAGCAACTGAATTTGCTGGTGACTTCTCGGATGACAAAATGTCTTCAACCGCCTGGTGAGTTTCCGTACTTTTGACCTCTACTTTTGGCGAAGCTACTGTTTGTGCTGGCGTCTGTTTCAGTGAAATGTCGATCGGAATCTCTGATCCCGGTAAAGTGGCGGTTTGAATGGTAGCAGTAACCTCATTATTAGTTTCGTTTTCACCCTTTTCCGGAGATGTGGTCTCTAATTGAGTAGTTGTTGGATATCCCCAGGTATATTCTTGATTCTGCGAAAGCATAACGTCGCCTGTATCTGCATAAGATATTGGTTTCAAGTAAGCTCCCCGGTATTGGGGGTTTTCGTCCGTCAGCTTTTCGCCAGCGACTAACTCGGACAATGACTGTAATGAAGGAAGCAGCGGCTGGTTTTCCGGTTGGGTCTCAACAGACCTGGCAGTTGTCCCACCGGTAGTGGCTAAAGCAGGCATATCTTCCTTCTCCGCTGGCATCTTCACTTTATCAGTCTCAGTCCCGGTCTCGGTCTCAGCTGTCTGTTTAGCTAAACCGACTCTATTATCTTCCTTGGTTTCTTTAGCCGCCATCCATGGTGTAAAATCCGGCTCTATAGTGGTTAAAATGGCAATGGTGGCTTGATTCTCGCTTCCCGTCACCAAGACCCTATATACCGCGGAATTGTTCAGATCCAATACCACCCTGACGATTTTCTCCGGGGTCACCTGATACTGGCTGGTGCGGATGGCATTGATGATACCCGCGGGTAAGCCCTCTCTGAACTCGTGCTGCGGCAAGGCGAAGATCATATCCCGGCAGTCTAATATCAGCCGGTGCGGCTTCCCGCTTTTGGCTTCCTCGATGGAATGCGAAAATTCAAACGGTTTATCCCCAAATATGGTGATCCGGGTGTAATCCCCTTCTCTCTCCAGTTTGATGTTATCGATTCGCCCCCCTCCCCAGGCAACATTGAAAAACATCAAAAGCGCCTGGAGGAGGAAAAACGTCATCAGAAAACACGAGATTTTATTTCTCTGATATATTCTCATGTATCACCCTTTTTAGAATTCTATCTCTTTAAGCCTTTCCTCTTCCTTTACATAATAAGTGGTCAATTTGAATGCTGCGGTAATGCTCTGGGCTTTCTGTCCTTGGCTTTGCCCCTCCTGAGGTATCGCTGTTATAGTCATGTTCGAAACATTGGCTAAAAAAGGGAAATTGGCGATATTGCTCAAAAATCCCCCGAAGTTATGATATGATCCCGCGATCTCCACGCCAAAGGAGCTGGCAATGTAAAAACCCACTCCTGCAGGAGCTTTGGGGAGAATCTGGATGATTCCGGTCTGATAAGAGGAGGCGGCTGAATGCATCTGCATCAAGAACAGGGGTATCTGCCTCTCCTCGGGCAGCAAACGTTCCACTCTCCGATATCGGTCTATCAATCGGTGGTATTCCTCCTTCAAGCTTTCGTAACTTTTGGCCTTCAGTTCCACATTCTTGAGATTAGACATCAGATTCTCGTATCGGGTCTGCTTCTGTTGCATAACGGTGGTGTTTTTGGAGTAGATTTTGGCATACCAAAAATAGATCATCAGAAAGATCACCAACCCTCCCAGCAGAAGCTTTTGTGTCTTCGGATTCTTTAAATCCATCTTATTGCCTCCCGGCAGCTAAAATTAAGCTGATATCTTCTTTTTCATCCGTCCCGGCTAGCTCGTGTACGGCCGTATCCGCTCCGGTGCTTTCCACCTCCGGCAGATAATACAGGTCACCTACCAACTGAAAGTTATAAGTCTTGATTTCTTTGACATCCGCTCTCTTCACGTACTGTAAATCCATATTTTTAAAATACTGCGATTGCATCAGCTGGATCAAGAACGCAGCCAGACTGTTTAAGGAATAGCTGTATCCCTCTATGGTCACCTTCCGTACCGGTGATTCAGGCGGTGCGGTTTGGGGAGACTTCATTGAATCGGTCTTGGAAACGATTTCTGAATCCTCCTCCTTCAACAGGGAGAGCCACAGGTATTCCGGCATTCGCTTGCTTAAGTCCTCCATCACCCGGACCCATACCGAACGGCTTCGATCCAAAGCTTCTATGGCCGACATCCTCTGCAGAATCTTGTCCTTAACCTGGGTCAAAGCATCCACCAGCTCAATGTTGGCTCTCAGCTGGTCGGTTCTCTTCTGGGCCTCTTCTATTTTACCATCCAGTCTTTTCAGCCTGATATTTTGAAGTACACCGATGGTGACAAACAGCAGAACCAGTACCACCACAAAGGCAGCCAGGTAGGTGATGCTTTTGTCGATGGTAATTACTTGGTTCTTTTTCCTCAGCTCCCGGGGGAGTAGATTGATTTCTATCTTGGCCATTTTATTTTACCTTTCGCGAAGCTAATCCCACCGAAACCGCCAAAAGCGGCGCTATCCTGTCCGGCTCCATATCCTTGAATATGTCCGGATCGTATTCCACGTTTCTTAAGGGATTAGCAATCTCAATGGGAACGTTCAGTTTTGCCTGTATGAACTCGGGCAGGAATGGGATCAGCGAGCCACCCCCGGAAAGAACCAGCCAATCTATCTGCGGTACCTTGGCCTTGGATTTGAAGTACGAGAAAGCTACCTCCAGACCGGAGATCAGTTCCTCGGAGGCCGTCACCACCGTGGCTTTGAGCATATCCTGATCGATGGAAGCTCCCATCTCCCCTTTGATGGTTTTTAGTGCCAGTTCCTGGTTGATGCGAAATTCCTTCATTATGGTATTGTAGATGACCCGTCCGCCGCTGGCTAAGTCTCGGGTGGAATGAAACAGTCCATCCTTGATGAAAGTGATGCTGGTGGTATCGAATCCGATATCCAAAAGCGCAGTCACTTTGTTGGGATCGATCTCGTAGTTTAAATCGTACGCATTGAAGATGGCAAAGGCGTCGGTATCCACCACCACCGGTTTTAATCCCGCGTCGGTGATCAGTTCCACGTAGGAGTTCAAAAATTCGTTTCGGGCTGCCACCAAAAGCACGTCCATCTTCTGGCTCTCTTCGTTCACGTTGACGATGTGATAATCCATGGTGACGTCCTCGACGTCAAAAGGACTCCGCTGCTCAGCTTCGAATAGAATGGCTTGCTGAGCTTCGGTCCCGCTTTTCTTGTCCATGGTGATCTTGTCCGTGATCACCCCGTGTCCCGAAATGGATATGGCCACCTCCTTCAATCGGGGATCGCACTGCTCCACCAAACTTTGCAGATTGAAGATAATGGTCTCCTTGTCCTTGATCTCCTCATCCACTATCACCTCCATAGGCAGTTCCCTCATCCCCAGGGAGGTCAAGGCATATGCGCCCCCCCTTTCTTCCAGCTTCACCAGCTTAATGGAGGAAGCGCCGATATCCAAACCCGCAACTGTTCTTGCTTTTTTTCCGAAGATCATATTGTTCTCTTTTCAAGTTTATTCTGTAAAAGTGGTAACCATCCCTTGCACTAATTTTCTTGTCGGCTGGAATTCGTTAAACCTTAAGTATCTTTAAAATATTTTAAAGAACGGAAAAGCGATACCCCCTCCCGCTAAGACATTCCATCGTTTCCATCATCGATCTATAACTACCATCGGCAGGGCAAAATAGAAATTTAATACCGATCAAAATAAATTTGAAGAAATGCTTGATTGCTCGACTCCCTTCTCTATCGGGTATGAAACGGACTTCCGATTAACTCTGCTATTTATCGCTTGTGGATTCGCGGTCATTTTCGAAGAAGAAAGAGATAGCATCTCCTTTAAAATTCAAGGATGCGAGAAAACCACTTGGTTTAATCTAAGGCTCCTGGAATCATCCACAGTGCTTATATGCCCCGCAAGTCGAATAAAATTATGACGAGTGAATTCTTCAGATTTCAGTGGTGATTTGGAAGTGGATGGTTAATGGTGGCTTATTCAGTTCAACCAAATCAAAGTTATCTGCGGGCAAAATTCGAGCGCAGGTTCAAATGCTTCCAACCTTCAAGATCTTGCTGAATTGATTCCGTCGAAGGATAAGGATGGAGAATGGATTATCTCCTTGTGGAGATTTGAGCTTAAAGGAGCTTTGTCCAAAACCGGTTCTACATCATTGGTAAGTCAGCTTCACCCTCCCGGTTGAAGCCAGAACGTTCACGTTAGCCAAATCGCTCCCCTGACTATAACCCACCACCACCCCCCCGGTGCTGGAGGCACTTCCGTCGGGTTTGAAGACAATGGTGTAATTAGTGAAAGAACAGGATGAGATGGACAGGTTCTGGTCCAGAGTAACGGTTCTTATCACCGAGTCGCCAACCTCGTAGGTTAAAGCGGGGAGATTGACCAAATCCTTGAAAATGACATATTGACGCTGTCCCGAGTTGAAATAAAGGCCGACTTGGGTTCTCTGGGCAATTGCCAGCGACCGGGCCAGTCGCAGATCGGAGACAACGTCCCGGCTGGCGCTTTTGAACTCCAGTCGGGGAACTACCTTGCTGAATCGTGGAATGCCCATGGCGGCTATAACGCTGATGATAACCACCGCAATGACCAACTCGATCAAGGTTATTCCTCTTGAGTTATTTTTACTGATCATATTTTCTCCTTTCAGAATCCCCTTTTATTTAAATTATCTATTAATGCTTGCGATTTACCCTGGCATTAAATAAGCAAAGCATATGCCCAAAAGACCAATTTGCTTAATAAAGCTCCCCGGTGATAACCAAAAGACAGAAAACACGTTCGGAACTGAGATTAAATGACACTGTTATAACCTAAAGCATGGCGTGACATTTTGTACTGATAAACATCGAGCTAAATCGACAGAATGTGGGAATATTCCCATGTTTCGTCTAAGAAAGCCATTGACTAATAGAGATTCCTGCGTAAATTATAGGAAGGGAGAAAGAAAACCGGAAAATCAGGTTTTATCTGAAGATCCTGATCGGTTTAATCTTCCTTATAATGTTCTTTGATCTCAGGGCTGTTTGAATGATAACCTGCTATAAAGGAGAAAAGTCGATGATGACTATTTCTACGATCAAAAACTATTTTTTTGTTCTGGTGTTTCTTGGTCTTGTCCTGGGAATGAATCAAGTTAGTCGAAGTCAATCCGCACCAAATCCAAATATAATCCTCGCCAAAGAAGATCCGGTTATTGCGGAGAGATTTGCAGACCTGCTATCCACCATGGACCCGCAGAGCCAGGTCAAGGTTTGGGTGTTCTTCACGGATAAAGGATTTACGGATCAAATGGGTTATCAATCCGCATTGAATCAAACCGTTAAAACTCTGACCTCCAGAGCCAGCTGGAGAAGATCCAAAACCATGAAGTTCGGTCTGGCTGATTTCCGTGATATTCCGGTGAATCAATCTTATATTGACCAGATAAGAAAATTCAAAGCCACGGAAAGACAAAGATCCCGATGGCTGAATGCCGCCAGCTTCGAAATTCCGGTGGGAGAATTGAAAAATCTATCCGCTTTGAGCTTTGTCCGATCCATAAAGCCGGTACTGGGAGGTAAAAGAAAACCTATCGATCTGGGAAATGTTCAACCAGAACCGCTTCAGGGAAAGGGAATGTTCACCTTGAATTATGGTTCCTCCTATTCACAGCTTCAGCAGATCAACATACCGGCAGTTCACAGTTTGGGCTACAATGGACAGGGAGTGATTGTTTGTATGATGGATACCGGTTTCAGAAAAGATCACCAGGCATTTCAGCTGGCATATACTGAAGGCAGGGTTTTAGCGGAATGGGACTTCATAAATCATGACGGCAACACCCAAAATGAGACCGGTGATCCATCCAGTCAACACAATCATGGCACCATGACCTGGTCAACCTTAGGGGGGGCTTCCGATGGTAACCTTTATGGTCCTGCCTATGGGGCGTCTTTCATCCTTGCAAAAACTGAGGATGTCTCTGGAGAAACGCCGATTGAGGAGGACAACTGGGTGGCGGGAATGGAATGGGCCGACAGTATCGGTGCCGATGTTATCTCCAGCTCTTTGGTATACATTGACTGGTACACCTATCCTGATCTGGACGGGAATACTGCGGTTATCACCATCGCTGCAGACATCGCCGCTCAGCTTGGAATTGTGGTCTGCAACGCCATGGGCAACGAAGGGTCCGGCAGCGGTAGTCTGGCCGCACCTGCGGATGCCGACAGCATAATCGCCTGCGGGGCGGTGGACGGAAGCGGCAACATCGCCTATTTCAGCTCCCGGGGTCCCACCTATGACGGAAGGATCAAACCGGAGGTGTGTGCCCGGGGAGTCTCCACTCGCTGCGCCAATCCCTCTTCTACCACTGGTTATACCACTGCCGACGGGACTTCCCTATCCACCCCACTAATAGGCGGCGGCGCTGCGGTGATCCTCTCTGCTCATTCCAACTGGACGCCGATGCAGGTAAGGGAGGCGATGATGGCAAGCGGCAATAATTCTTCGTCCCCGAACAACACTTATGGCTGGGGAATTCCCGACATTTTAGCCGCCATACAGTACAGCTTCTATCTTACCGGAGATATGACTGGTGATGGAGAAATCAACGTCTCCGATTTAATATTCCTCATAGATTATCTTTACAGAAATGGACGGGCTCCCTCCCCCCTGTTTTTGGGTGACGTGAACTGCGATGATGGAGTGAACATTTCCGACGTGGTCTACCTGATAAATTTCGTTTACCAGAGCGGAACCGAGCCATGCACGCACTGAACTGATTTGAGCTAAGAAACAGATATTCTTAGAAGAATTGTTTTTTCCACAGCGCCTAACCTGAAAAGTTGGGTGCTGTTTTATTTATAACGCCAGCGCTTCCGACGTTCTAATTCTAACTATTGAACCAAACCTTCAAATAAACCTTGACATGAAATTTATGATATTTATATTGGTATCAAAGGCTATTTTACTCGATCAGATTTACCATTGAAGGTTCGATTTTAGATCTCCCTTTTGAAATGCAAAGGTCATATATATCTGAGCAACAGTCGGTATTCAGTGCGGTTAGGGGACCCTTGATACGGAAAACCAAGCTGAGTTTTTTTGCACCAGGGGATGTTATTTAAATGGAATAACGGGAATAACCAACTCATTTTATGAGATCACATTCCTTTATATATATGCAGTATTTCTAAAAAGCGGGAATGTTTAAATTTTGAACAATCTGAATAAACCAGGGGAATCATTAGGAACCTCTGGTTAACCAAAATAATTTCTTTTGATGGAGGTGAGCATGCGGTTAAAAATAAAACGAAATCTGAAGGGGGGGGACTACATCCTTTCTTTTGAAAGTATCAGCTTCTCCGGAACTGAAAGAAAAAAGTTGAAGAAGACCGGAATCCCCCTCCTCGATTTAAGCGCGCAGGGAATCGGGCTGCAGCCGCTGGATAATATTGATTTCTCCATTAAATGTCCGAATGAAGAACAAGCAAACCAGATCGAACACTCCATCAGACATGATATAAGATACCAGCTATCCAGGATTTCGGCTGAAAGGAAACCGTCGTTAAACCAAAAGGTAGTTGGAATTTATTTGCGGCGAAGGAAGCTGATCTTCAGTTTAACCTGTATTCTGGCGATTCTATTACTATCCTCATATACCGGAGTGATATCTTCGCAACAGATTACCCATCTGGGGAAACAACTGTTGGTTTCCACCGCAGGAATAAAAGACCATTCTTCCGATCCGGTTAGATTAGCCCAATCGAATGGTAGCCGGGTTGCAAATGATTTCGACAAAAAGTATCAGGGGAACTTCAAAGGAAGCGGTTCAAGCAGTATTTACGGCAATAACTCATCGGATATTACCGGTTCATCTTCTTCGAATTACATAAGACCGGGCTTTACCATAATAGCCGAACCAGAAACCCTAATAAGGTATCAAGAGTGGAATCCCAAACAGAGGAAATCTGAAGATCAATCTGATTCTAAGCAATTCAAGTTGATCTTTATGACCCGGGGAGGGTTTGAGGGACCGGTAGATCTGGAAGTTACCGGTTCATGTTACCAGGTGGAAAGCCATCTTTACCCCTCTCAAATAAAAACGCTCCCCGGCAGTGCAACTTTAATTGTAAATCTATCCCTCCTATCCCCTTATCAGGTCTGCAATACTATAACCGTCACTGCCCGGGGAATTACTGCAGATGGGAACTTGATCATCCATGAGAAGAAATTGGTTCTGGCGGTCAGGGAAAAACCGGAGTATCGGGGAAAGTTGTGGCAGGTGGCCTCGTCTGGAAACGACCTCTTGGGCGACGGAACGGACAAATCCCCCCTCCGAACCATACAGAAGGGAATAGACTATGCTCAAACCGGAGACACCGTGCTGGTGGAAAGGGGACTATATCGGGAGAACATAAGCATAAAAGACAAAAACGGGATAACAGTAACCAGCCGTTACCTACTCGAGCCGGATGAAGCGACCATAAAATCTACTATCGTCGAAGCACCTCACGGGGGTTGGGTGGTAACCATAGGTCGGAGCGAAAGGGTTGGTTTGCAGGGCTTCACCATCAGAAACGGAAAGGGAACCGACGAATCCCCTGGTGGCGGCATATATTGTTATAATTCCAGTCCCGGAATCTGTGATAACGTCATAACCCAAAATGAAAACCATTCCGGTTATGGGGCAGGCATATATTGTTACGACTCCAAACCCGACATCCGGCGTAACCAGATTATGCATAATCGCAACCAGGATGGACACGGTGCCGGCATATATTGCTACAACTCTGATCCGGATATCGAGCAAAACATCATCCATGACAACTGCTCCAGCGGGGGAGGTTCTGCCATTCATCTTCTCGAGTCGAAGCAGGCTCGGATAATGCATAACTTGATTTATGACAACAAAAGCGCTTCTGCTGTTCTGTTATATCACCATGGCACTGATGGTGAATTTCAAATCATCAATAATACAGTTAGCGGTAATCAGGGAGACGCCATTAAGTATTTCGGTGGAACTTGTTATTTCCAGAACAATGTAATTACTCAAAATCGGGGATACGGGATATTTACCCTGGAGGGAACCGCGCAATTGGCTTACAATGATGTCTGGGCAAATACAAGCGGAAAGGACACGATCGATTATTTCGGTTTGCCTGGGGAGATGATCAAAAACAACGGCAACGTTTCCCGGGACCCCTGTTTTGGGAATCCCTTCCATGGTAACTATCGCCTCAGTTTTAATTCTCCTTGTATCGATTCAGGTGATCCCCATACCCTGGGAGGAGCCAGCCGGGCGGACATGGGCGCTCTGGAGTACGATCATCCGAAGATCGTCTGCGGAGACTTAAACCGAGACGGAATTATTGATTATGGAGATATAAATTTCTTATGCATCTACCTTTTTAAACGCGGCACTCCCCCCTCCCCTTTGGAAACCGGAGACGCTGACTGTGATGGCAAGGTAGATCAATTGGATTTGGCTTACCTGTATAGATTTCTGTATCTCTATGGCTCGGAACCTGGTATAAATTGTAAAGACCGAAACTTTGCTGAGTTAAAAAAATAAATCATCTTTTTTATGAAGACTGAATTAAGGTGTAGTTATATGGTAGAACCCGGAAACTGAGCACCTTTGGCGGAAATTTTATGTCTAACGCCCTGTTCGACTTTAGAGTCTCTTAAGCATCTATACTATATTTTTTAATTTTCTCGAATAAGGTTGTGTAGTCAATTTTCAAAGCTTGCGCCGCTTTTCGTTTATTCCCTCTTACCTGATTCAGCACGCGGACGATCAAACCCCTCTCCGCTTCCGCCTGGGCATATTGTCCCACCTCTTTGAGTCCCGCCCCTTCACGCAGTCTTATCTCGTTGGGTGTGGAGATCCTTATGGCCAGATGCTCCGGCAGAATCTTTTTCCCCTCGCACAGGATGATGGCTCTCTCGATGGTGTTCTCCAGCTCTCTCACGTTGCCAGGCCAGTGGTATTTATCTAAAAGTGACATTGCCTCGGTGGAGATGCTCTTGTTCGGTTTCTTCATCTCTGCACAATACTTCTTCACGAAATAAGCAGCTAATTCTGGTATGTCTTCTCTGCGGTCCCTCAAGGGAGGAATGTTAATGGGAAAAACGGACAGTCGGTAGAATAGATCTTCACGAAACTCTTTCTTATCGATGGCTTTTTTCAGATCGGCATTAGAGGCGGCGATCAATCTTATGTCCACGCTTAACGTTTTTGTTCCCCCCAAGCGCTCGAAGGTTTTATCTTGCAGAACCCGCAGAAGCTTTGCCTGCAACGCGATGTCTAAATCCCCTACCTCGTCCAAAAATATGGTGCCTCCCTGGGCGATCTCGAATTTCCCCATCTTCCGCGCCACCGATCCGGTATACGCTCCCCTCTCCGATCCGAATAGCTCATTCTCTAAAAGCTCCCTCGGTATGGCAGCACAGTTGATCGCCACGTACGCCCCCCCCTTCCGGTTGCTCAAGCTGTGAATGGCACGGGCGAAAAGTTCCTTTCCGGTTCCCGATTCCCCCAAAAGCAATACCGTGGAGTCGGAAGGTGCCACCTTTTGAATGAGCCGCGAAACCTCCTGCATTTTCCCGCACTTTCCGATTATCTCCGCATATCCTAAGTTATGTCCCAACTCCTCCCGCAAAAGCACGTTCTCCGCCACCAGCCGGCGGTTCTCCAAAGCGCGCTTTATCAGAACGCTGAGATGATCGGTATCGAAGGGTTTGGTGAGAAAATCGAATGCCCCCTCCTTCATCGCCTCCACCGCTTTCTCTATGGTTCCGTAGGCGGTCATCAGGATTACCGACACGTCCGTGTCCAGTTCTTTCAACGCAGAGAGCACCTGGATTCCATCCATCTGGGGGAGTTTCAAATCGGACAGGACCAAATCGTATTTTTTCTCTTTGGCTTTCTCCACCCCCCTCTCGCCGTCCAGCGCCGTCTCGACCTCGTATCCTTCCGCCTCCAGTGTCCTGGAAAGCATTTCCCGCATACTGTCCTTGTCTTCAATCACTAAAATTGAAGGCATAGCCCCTCCTTACTGCTAAAAGCAGTTTGCACCCATGAATATCACATCTTATTTATCGGTATAATTCAGTGAAGATGAAATCTTTTTTACTTTTGCGAGGAGAATCGAGATTATCCCCTATTCATCCTAAAGGGTGTGTCGTATTGTAGTTGCTCGATTAATCGAGCCCAATAGTTTATATAGTTGTAGGGACAGCCCTTGTGGCTGTCCCCCCTGAAACCATACGGTCATTCATCATGAAAGGATTAATCCAACAAGAGAAACACTCTCCTCACGCTTTATAATAGCCTTGCAAATGAGCCCTCAGCAATCTCACAAACCCACGAAACAGATAAGTTGAATGTCAATGATTCGGGTAAATTGAAGCTTTTTTACATTTCCATAACCGGAAGCATATCTTCATGGCTTGCAGGTTCGACATGGGCTGTAACCTAAATCCAGCGCTTGGTCTTTTGTTTCAAACCGTATCAGGTTGTCTTTGGCTATTTTCTTCGCCCACTGGCATCCCGGTCGATGAAACACCAAACCGCGGGAATGCCGGCTGGCTACGTAATATTTCTCCGGGGAAACCGGAATCGACCAGATGCCCGATTTTTTCGCCCGGGCTTGATTTTGAAAAGCGATTAGCTCCTCTTTATGTTTGAAATTGGGGGAAATTAAATATACCGAAGCCAAGCCCTCCCGCACCAGCTCCGCATTGACCATTAAAGTGTCTATCCATATGTAAGCCAGCGTCCTCCCCCAATCGTCCTGCCGATCGTTGTCATATTCCAGGATGTATTTCCCCCTTTTCAACAGCTCCTGATTTGCTCTGATCGCTTCCCGGAAAAAAGGCTGGTCCTTCTCTGGCGTATCTATCCCGATGTATCGAATCCTCTCACCGTTTTCCAGTTCGATGGTATCCCCGTCGATCACCCCCCTCACGCCTATCCGTTTGGACGGAGCATAGAACAGGTAAACCAGCAGGACTAAAGCTAAAACAAACGAAAGATATATTAATCGTCTGGAGTTTATATATCTTCTGCTCATTCGTCACCTGTTGGTCGGAGAATTAAAGACTGTTACTGCAGCTTAAGCTCGCTGGTGCCGTCATCATTCTCCGTGATGTAAACCAAATTCTCCACCGAGTCTTTAATGTCATCTATATGGGTTATCAGAAAAATCTGTCTGAATCTGTTTTTCAGCTGGGCTAATGCTGAAAGAATGTTTTCCTTGCGGAGCGTATCCTGGCTTCCGAAGATTTCATCTAAGATGATAAAAGAGAAATCCGCCTGGCTCGATTCGGAGATCAGAATGGAAATGGCGATGCGCAGACACAGGTTGGCCAAATCGTTTTCCCCGCCCGAGTAGCGGGAAAGAGGAAATTTCTCCCCCTGGTCATAGATATATATTTCGTAGTCCTCGTCCAACTCCAGATTCTCATACCGGTTTTCGCAAAGCTCCAAAAATAGCTCCTTGGTATAGCGTTCCAGTGCGGGACGGATCCGCCCGATTAGCGAAACTTTGAAGTCGGAAAACAGCAAATCCAGCTTCTCCAGATAGCGCTGCTCCTCCTCCCAACCTTTGATCCTTTGGCTCAGTTCCCCCGCATTTCTGATTTCAATCTCAATCCGATCGATTTCCTTTTTAAGCATCTCCGCCTGGTAGCTGACATCCTTGATCGCCAGCTCGATTACATGCACTCTCTTTCTTTTTTCATCCAATTCATTTTCGATCGTCTTATATTTTTCCTCCGAAAATCCAAGATTCAAAATGGTTTTATCTATCTTCTCCCCTTCCAGCTTCAGGTTTTGATTTTTCACCAGTAACTCTTCCAACCTTTGTTTCACCAAAGACAGGCGTTTGACCTCCGAGGAAAGCTCAGTCGATTTCTGTTTTAGCTTTTCAAGATTTTCAAATTCAGTTTTAAGTTTCTGGTGCATGGCTGAATCATATTCCACCTCCCCTGTTGTTCTCAAAACTTCTTCTAACGAGGAAAGGTTTTTCTGTTTTTCCCTCAGACTGTTCTCCAAACTTGCTTTCTCCCCTTCCCATCTCGATAATTCCTCCACAGACTTCTGAAGCCGCTCTCTCGATAATTCCCATTCCATTTTCTTATTTTTTAATTCCGTCCCTTTCTCTTTCACCTTCTCTTTCTTCTGCGTTAAAGCCTGTACTCTCTCAGACAATTGATTCAGCTCATCCGTTAAATGTTGCCTGATCTTCTGATAATCCGAGCCCATGGGTCGTAAGCAGCGATCGCAGATCGAATCTGGACCCAGCTTCTCTATCTGCTCCATTTGAGATCGAAGTCTGCTCTCTTCATCTTTCAAAGATTTCAAGGATGACTCCAAATCGGTATAAAGGTTTCTTTCCTCCTCCAGCTTTTTTTCCAACAGCACTAACTTTTCCTTGAGTTCTCGCAGATTTCCTTCCACCTCGGCTTTGGTTTCAAGCTCTTTATTCAAAAACTCCAATCTCTCTCTGTCTGATGAAAGGGAAATCTCAATCTCCTTGATCTGATTCTGGGTTATCTTTCTGTGTTCGTCTTTTATCCTTTGCTCATCCAAAACGGACAAACTTTTTTTGATTTCCTCATAGGGAGTAAGCAACGTTTCAATCTTTTTCAATTCCGAATCAAAAAACTCCAGGTTCGCCCTCTCCTTTTCCTGCGCTTTCAACTGTTCCTCTAAGCTTTGTCTTTCCGCCTGTTTGATCTGTTTTTGCTGGTTAAGTCGGACCGATTCCTCATATTTGGCTTTAAAGTTCATCCACAGCTCTTCTGTCTTCTTGAAATCCGATGTTACCGATTCATGCTCCTCCCGGGCAAGTGTAGCTTTTTTCTCCCATATGGCGTGATTTTCTAATTTATTCGTCTTTTGCAGGTCCAGTTCATTTTTGTCCTTCAGATGAGTCCGGTTGAAATCCAGCTTCAACTCCAGCTCCCTTTTATCCGCTCTCAGCGATTTCAATCCCGTATCCACGTTCTCGATTCCCAGCATTCGGGCCAAAAGCTCTTTTCTTTTGTATGGCTGATAATCCGAAAGGGCATTCAGCTCCCTTTGTTTGGCATAAAAGGAGGTCATGAAAGCCTGGTAATCCATGTCCAGGGTCGTCTCTATCAGATCGTTGACCGGATTGTTACCCCTCGCTGCCGGTTTCTTGTTGACGAATACCGAGGCGTCCATGGCATTGGATGCCCCTTTCAGTTCCCGCACCACCTGATAATTGTCGCCGTTCATCTCGAAATCCAATATCACCCGGCACGGATCCGATCGTCGGGCGAAGATGGACTTGATCTGATCTTTGCTGGTCCGGGAAGCATCCGTGCCAAACAAAGCCCAGGCGATGGCTTCCATTAGGGTGGATTTTCCCGCGCCGTTGCTCCCGATGATCCCCACTATCCCATCCGGAAACTCCATCTCCGCACTTTTGAATCTTCTATAATTTTCTAAACGGATTGATCTTAATTGCATATCAGAATTTTAACCTTTATCGTTACCCTAACCTATTAGTTAACTGTGGACTGTGGACCGTCTTCTGTGGACGCCTTTGCAGTCAGATATCTCAGCCCTAGCTCCAGCAGTTTGTCTTTGTTCAGATTCTCCACCGGCACTTGATTGAGGTATTGTTGAAATTCAATATTTAATTTACCTATGGAGGTGGTGCTTGGTTGACCCTTCTCGCCTTTGTCTTTAGGTTTTTCCAATCTTAAATCGAAATAAAAAGCCTTCGACTTTATTTCAGCAATTTTTCTAAAATCCAAAGAGTTATATATATGTTCAGGAATGTCTTTCACTCTAAGACGCACTATCTTTTCCGAAATGGCGTTTACCCGGATTCTATCTTCGATTTCCCGCAGCACCTGCTCCTGATCCAGATTCTTTGCATCTATAGACGGAAGTCCGATCATCTCCCTCGCAGGAACCTTATGAAACGTGATTATAATTTGCGACGGACGGAGGACTTGTCTTGAGCGAAGTCGAAGGGCGGCGGACGGAGGACGTTCTTCAGAGTCTGACTTAATCTGAATCTCTACAAATCCCTTCTCCTGCCCCAGCTCCGCCATGGACAACCTTTCGGTCGAACCGGCGTAATACACTCGCGGACTGACCTCGCAGAATCGGTGATAATGACCCAAAGCCACGTAATCGAAAGGCATTTCCAGATAAGATGAAGGTATCTCCTGCTCTGCCAATTCCCCCATGGAGAACTCGGGAATCCCAGCTACTATCCCATGTAACATAAGAATATGGAAATTTTGGTTTTGGCTATTGTCGGCGGACTTGTCCTGAGCGAAGTCGAAGGGCGGCGGACTTGTCCTGAGCGAAGTCGAAGGGCGGCGTACGATCTCTATCTTTGCCATCTCTCTGCCAAAATCCTCCTGATTTAAGCAATGAGGAATGGCATGGATTATAGCCTGGTCCAGTTTGATCGGTTCATATTGATTCCTGTAAACCAAGTGCAGATGCGGCGAAAGAACTTCGAAGAATGAGAAAACCGATCCGACTGCTCTCTGCTTGGGGGTATCGTGATTCCCGGAGATGATCACCATGGGAATCTGCAAATTCACGATTCGCAGTATCTGCCTTATGGCAAAATTGATGATGCGGTTGGTCGGTCTTACCGAGTGGAAAAGATCGCCGGAATGCAGGACGTAATCCGGTTTGAGTGAGATTATCTGATCTACCGCCACCTGAAATGAATTGCAGATATCTTCCTCTCTTTGATTGTAACCGGAGGGGGATAATTTACGGGAAAACCCGCTTGCCCCCAGATGGGTATCAGAAATGTGAATAAATCGCATTGAAAGTTTAATTTTTAAAAGGAGTGCGCAAGCTTGCTTGCGCTGCGTCACGCCAACGGCTGGACGTTTCGCTGATCCAATTTGTCGGTGACATTAATATATCTTCGGAATCAGTCGCTTGGTTGTCCTCATGTAATTTTGATATTCTTCTCCAAGTGATGAAGAGAGCAGTGTCTTTTCTTCCAAGTTTATCCTTCGGATGAATGCCCATAATATCGGAAAGAAGATGACGATGAAGCTTACCCAGTTGCCCAAAGCCCAACCCAATCCGAAAAATGACAGCAAGCTTCCGGAGTAGGCCGGATGGCGGACGTATTTGTATTCGCCTGAATTGATTAACTTATGGTCTTTGACGATCGACACGTCCACGGTGAAATACTTTCTTAAAGCATATATAGCTCTCCACCTGATAATCAAACCTAAGATCAATAATACCAAACCGCCGTACATCACGTAATAGCGGCCTGATCGGATTAAGCCCACCGGCTGCCCGCACCAAAAACCACCAACAATAACGCAGGGGATGATAACCAGCCAAAGCCGGCGCAAAGAGGTTTGCTCCTGGCTGGTAACGTCCTCCCGTTTGGATGAATGTGTAACCCGGGCTAAAACGATCTCGGAGATAATCCACAACGCCGAGACGATCCAGATGATTATGAAAATTTTTGGCATCCCTGTTCACCTCGTAGGCAGAGCTTGCAGCTCTTGTTCGTCACGGACACCCCGTCCGTGACGCATACATAAAATTCGTAGGCGGGGCTCCGAGCCCTTCCTTACAAAATCCTAATATTAACAACTATCAGAAAAACTCCCGATCTATTTGCGGCTTGGTGAAAACCCTCTCCGTTTTATCTCTATTCTTTAGCCATTCTTCATATAAATGAATCTTGGCTGGGATGGCAAAAGGTGATTGGGGAGAGGTAATCAAAGCCTCGCCCGCTTCCAGCATCTGTATCTCCGTTCCCAAATCGGATATGTCCTGCTTGGCGGACGACTTGACTATGTTTCTGTCCCTTTCATCCGCCAATCCCAGGATGAACAGGGTATTGAATTGAGACAACAGCTCCTCATCAATCAATTTGGGCTGCTGGGTTATGGCGCAAATCCCGGTCTTGAATTTTCGTCCCTCTCTGGAGATCTGGGCAAAGATATTCACGTCCGATCTCCCTTTCTGGGAGAGCACCCTCTGCGCCTCCTCCATCACGATGATGGTAGGGAGAAGCTTTTTGAACTTTACCGGGTCTTGATAATCCTTATTGTGATGGTGAAATACCGCTCTAGACAAAACCGCGGAAATCAAAAGCTCCTCCTGTTCCGACATGTTGGAGGTGTCCACCAGAACCAATTTACCCGATTCCAAGTCGTTGATCACGTTATTGGTAATGGACAGCTTTGGGTCTTGGTGAATGAACGGAAGACCCAGGATGTGCTGCACCCTTCTCTGGATCACCGCAGCGGTCGATTCGAAATATCCCTTGCTGCTGGAAAGTTTCAGTATCAGATCCGCTATGGTAGCCCGGGAAATCTCCGACATCCAATTCTCCCCGAACTGGTATCTGACCGCATACAGCATCTCCACCTGCGGTTGGGTGAAATCGTATATGTGGCGGAAGTCCTTTATGTCTATTTCCCGCGGGCTTATTTTAAGCTTGTTATGCGGACCTTTTAAATCCCGGGAGCTGTAGACTCTCAACTGAGTCGAAGCCATAGGATGATCCACCAAGCCTTTATGAGTCGGATCCCCTCCGCCATCGTAATATTCGCCATGGGGATCCAGAATCAACATGCCATACCTGCCTGATTCCAGCACGGTTCCTGCCAATACCTTCATCAAATTGCTTTTCCCCATACCGGTGGTGGCAAAAATTCCTATGTGGTATGGGAAAACTTCACCGGAAATGCCTGCGGGGAAATCCAAAACCTCCTCCCCCGAGCGCAGGAATCCCACCTCCAAATCTCCCATGAACTTTTTCAGAAATTCAAAATCCTTTTTATCGGGTATTCTCACCTTGGAAAAATGGGAAGGGATGGTTTTGGGCTTGTGGAACGCACTCCCCTTGATATAACCCAAAAGAACACAGCGCCCCATTTTGTAAAGTCTTCTTTCCTTCTCGTGGAACTGGAAGGATTCCTGCTGACGGTCTAAAAGCATCATGTTTCCTGCGGTTCTCTCCGCCCAGCTGGGATCGGATGCCTCCACCCCGTAGCTTATGTCCACCACCCGCAGATAATAAGGCAACCCCTTATCCTCATCCTCCGCCAGTAGGATGTCACCCAGATGTAGTTCCGCTTCATAGAATGTTCGGAAATAAAGCTCCGTAATTTTCTTCCCGGTGATTCTTCCTTTGTAATCCATCTTTTATTCCTTCGATAATCAGATTCTGTATCTATTTTACTTGTAAAATCCTCTGCGATTCACCACCTTATCACTACTTTATTGATTCCCAAATTTTAATTTTGAATTGTCCCCAGGATCCAGGATTCGGTTAATTTTGCATTTTTCTCTTTGAATTTTTAACTGCTTAAATCCGCATTTAATACCTCATGAAAATCGGTAAACAGAAGGTCCCAATCCGCAGTGGAAATACCTTTCTCGAACGCTCTGGACTGCAGCTTGTATCTGATGTCTTCAATTTCCGACAGGGTGATGCGGGATATGTTATGCACCGCAGCCAAAGGGTAGGGATAACCCAAAAAAGCCGGGTCTCCGGAAAGATGGGACAAATATGAGAAGATCAAATTGGCATCCACCGGATCGAATCTGTTCACATCGATACGGAAACCGAAATCGGATGAAGCTTTCAGTTTAGCCACAAATATTTTGCCAAAGTAGCTGGAGGTAGTGTCGTGAAGCTGTTCGCCGGTATGAATCGCATGGTTCCCCCGGTCTGAAAGCTGGCAAAACCATTTTGATCCGGGATGAAACCTCTCCCCTCTTTTCGTCACTGCAGGAATCAGGGGGGCTTTGTCTCCCCAGTAAAGCGTGCTGGTCTTGGTAACACCCACCAGATGTATTCCCTTCTCCTTTGCTCTTTGAGTGAATTGAAGCAGAAAACTATAAGGCGGGGCGATGCTTGCCTTAAGTGACCCGTCGATCAGAAGCATATCCCCATCTTCTAATTCCTCTATTAGCTCTTGAGCTAATCTCCATTCAGAGAAAAGCCGTAGACGGTCTAGCATCTTATCCATTGCTGGAGCCTCCGATGGCTCCTCTCCGGTAAGTTCCCGAAATGCGGAAAGATACATATCAGACAGGTTGGCTTTTGAGATTATCTCCAATTTTAGAGGGACAATACTCTGCTCGATCCTTTTTCCGTTTTGATAAACAACCGTACCAGCCCGATAAACACCGATCAAAAACGATCTGCCTTTCACAATCGTAGCAGAGCCGCCGTCTACTGCCGCCACCTTTCCCTTCGGTTCCTGCTCTTGGATTAAGCTGAAGGAGAGCTCATTCAAATTCTTATCCAGCATCAATGGCTCTTTCTCTTCATCACCCGACTCTATTTCAATATAGGATGGTTCCTGATCCAGCGCCTCCTGGATGAAACTGACTGCTCGGTTTATTTCCGATTCAATGTTTTCGTTAATATCCAGCATCTTATCTCTTTCGCGTGTGATAAACAAAATCAAACATCAAACTGTCGGTCCTTTATTCTTCAGTTGGTATCATTTTGAAATCTCTTATTTTCCATTTTCCTCTTTTTTTGTTCAGTAATAATCTGACCTGTTTTTCTATCTCCCCGATTTCTTCCTTCTCTATGATTATCTCTGACTTCAGTCTCAGTCCCAGTATCAGTCTGACTTCTGCACTGTCCTGATGTATAATAAAGCTTTTGCTCAATATGCTGGAATTCACATACTCTCCCTCTTGGGATAAACTGTCCAAAAGCCGGCAAGATAAGTTTTTCTTTTTGTCTAAAAGTAAGGAATCGAGCACCGCAAGATTCTTTTGGTTAATCCCTCTTTCCAAACCGGTAAGAACCTGCTTGATAAGTTCCACATCGTCATCCGGCTTCTTGCCCACGCATCCGCATATCAATAATATAAGCAAAACCAACCAGCCGAAACTGTAATAGTATTTTTCCCTGTTCATTTTGATCACCAGGAGATATTGATTCAAACACCGATACAATTATAAGGGGAGACGATAGAAAAAACAACCTCATTTTTGAATTATACATTCTCTTATTATTGAAAAAGAGATTCAACGCCATGGAAAAATACTCAAGGCACTTATTAACTTGGCAGAAAACCATCCCTTGAACCCTTGACCCCTCGAATCCTTGAATCCTCTTAACAATTTTCCCGAAAAGAACTTTATAAAATAGAGGGCTCACTCTGGTAAGATAGGGGGGCATAGAATCTATCCTTATTGGGGGATCCAGAGTTTGCCCTCATAATAAGTTCATTTTAAATCGGATTCAATATAGACTCTTTCAAATCGAGCATCAAGAGAAAATTGCTAAATATTATCTTGACAACTATTGGTCGATCGTTTACCCTTTTTGTTGAGTAAATAGATTCAAGTTAAGCCATGAATGCTATTCCGGTTTTGACAGATAAAAATATCTTGAAATTGGAAAATTCGCTCAAGAAGCGGATGCGAACCCGATACCTTGAAACGGGCTTACCGTTTGTGACGCTGAAGTTTGCCCAGACCTTGGATGGAAAGATCGCCACCGCCAGTGGTGATTCAAAATGGATCAGCGGACCAACTTCACTTAAGTTCACTCATCGGCTCCGGAGCTTTCATGATGCCGTCTTGGTGGGGGTGGACACGATCATACAAGACGATCCTCGACTTACCGTCCGGTTGGTTAAAGGTAAAAACCCTCTGAAGATCATCATTGACAGCCAGCTTAGAACGCCCCTCGATTCAAAAATTCTGCTTGGAAGATCGGTTCACTCCACTGTAATCGCAACCACCCCTCTTTCACCCTCCGAAACCGTAAACCGATATCGAGCCACCGGAGCAGGCATATGGATTATAAGTCAGGATCGCTCAGATAGAGTCCACCTGCCAAGCCTTCTGCGTAAATTAGTACAAAATGGCATTCGTTCGATACTTGTGGATGGGGGATCGGAAACCATCCATTCCTTCCTGGAAAAGCAGTTGGTTGATCATCTCTTTATATTCATCGCTCCCAAAATCATCGGAAAGGGTATAACCGGTTTAGACATTTCCCTTTTTCGCCGACTCAATAATACCATTCCCTTTTCTCATTCAGACCTATTTCAATCAGGTGATGATATTCTTCTCTCTTCAACTGTTCATAAATAGTTCAGGTTGGAATTATCTCAAAATAAATTCCTTTCTCAGCAGATCCCTACCATGTATTTTTCCCTAAATACAGTCTTGACAATTTCAGGTTTGGTGCTATACTTATGTTAATGGATATATTTATCCAGTTCAGGTTTGGACTATTTTCGTACTTAAAGTCAAAATTGAGATGCGTTTTGTATTTAATTGTATATCAAAAAGTTACAGGATAACGTATTATTAAGATTTTATGGGTGGTATGGTTCAAAATCTATACAGGTTTAAATCACTTCTAATTATTGGATTGCTTTTTCTTTTAGCTTATTCTTCGGCTTATGCCATCCGCTGGCCCTTTAATCCTGGAAATGTATCGCGTCCTCTGGGGAATAATTATGGGGAGTATCAAAATTACAGTTCCGATCCCGATCCCTACTATCATCCCGGAATAGATATTTTACAGACACCAAACGCCCACGTTTATGCGAGCAAATCAGGCATAGTCAAGGCAGTTCTCACTACATCCGCCCAATACCACTGGAGGGTAGCAGTAGGTGATTCTGCCGGCTCCGCTTGGTGTGATGGATGGCTTTACGCCCATCTGGACGAGTCCACTATACAGGTTCAAGTCGGCGACACGGTCCAGGAGGGGGACTATTTGGGCGATCTGGTATATTGGCCTGTGGTCGGATTTCATCATCTTCATTTCGTCAAGATCAGGGACCAGGGGACCCCCTGGCCGGCCGACTGGAAGTTCATCGGGAATCCGCTGGACGAACTGGTTCCCATCGACGAACCCGATCATCCGGTGATTGAAAATGTCCAGGCTGGTACTAAATTTGCCTTCTGTCAGAATAACACTCATACCTACTTCAATCCCGGTGCTCCGCTCTCCGGCGACATAGATATCATCTCGAAAATATATGACAAGATCAACCATACCTTCTGGAAGCTCATTCCTTATAAGGTGGAATATTCAGTTTTCAACGACAGTGTCTCCTACGGTCCGATTACGTCATTTACCTTCACCGACACCCTCTTCTGGGATCGGAATGTGAACGTGGTTTATCAGAATGACCAAACCTACCAAACTCAGGGGGACTACGATTACCGGAATTTTTATTTTATCGTCACCAACACGGATGGAGACAGCATCATCGAAGCCTCGGATCAGAATTACTCGTGGATTACGGGTAATTTTCCCAACGGAACCTACTGGGTCAAAATAACCGCTTTCGACAGATCCGGACACTCAACTTCCGACAGCATGCAGGTGCAGGTGGAGAATTATTTCCAGCTGACGGGAAAGGTAAATTTATCGGACCACCCTCCGGATGCCTCGGGGAGCATAATCCAGATCATGGAGCTTGCCCGTTACGACACCACCACCCTGAACGGTTTGTTTCTTTTCGATAATATAGGTGGTGGTTATTATCTGTTCCACGTAACCCATACCGGTTATTCTTCCGTCGACACAGTGGCGCAGGTCACCGGTAGTTCGAATCTTCAGTTCAATTTAACGGTAGAGTCATACGTCAGGGGTGACGCCAATCGCGATTCGCTAGTTAACGTAGGTGATGTGGTCTATCTCATCAATTATCTTTTTAAAGCCGGCTTCCCCCCTCTCCCCTTCTTTTCCGGAGATGCCAACAATGATACAGTGGTAAACATTGCGGACGTGGTTTCCCTGTTAAACTACCTCTTTCGTGGGGGACCGCCACCAATGATATTCCTGAAAAAAGCAGTAACCAGAAGATAAAACCTTGTTAAGGAGGTAAGCTAATGAGAAGATTGGTAATTACTTTGATTTTTGTATTCACGGTTCCCGGTTTATGTTTGGCGGTTATTCCGCTTCAGAAATCCCCCTTCTGGAAATCTACCGAAACCGGGGTATACTCCACCGGAGCCAACTGGGGAGACATTGACAAAAACGGTTATTTGGATTTTGCCGTCTCCAACGGCAACGACATGGCTATGGCTCCTAATTACGTATATTTCAACACCGGTGGCAATTTGCAGACCACGCATGGTTGGGCTTCCTCCAATGCCCAATATTCCGGTCATTCCTCTCTGGGGGACGTTAATAAAGACGGTTACTTGGATTTTGCCGTTTCCAACTATATCGCCGCTAGCTGGGGAAAAACAACGGTTCAGCTTTATCTAAACTCCGGTGGCACGCTGTCAACTACCCCTTCGTGGGAATCTGCCGACTCCATGCACACTTTCTCCTGTGCTTTTGGGGATGCGGATGGAGACGGTGATCTGGACCTGGCTGTGGCGTGCGGTGAATCGTATAACAGCATTTATGAACGTCAGAGGATTTATTACAATGACAATGGCATGTTGGAGACCACTCCCTCATGGACCTCCACCGACAGCACTCCTTGTTACGATGTGGAATGGGTGGATGTGGATAACGACGGAGATTTGGATCTCTCTTTCATCGCCTCCATAGGTCCGACTTTCATATATTACAATTATGATGGGGCGATAGAGACGACTGCTTCCTGGAACTCAGGCGGATATTATGACGGGAATACTCTAAACTGGGGGGACCTAGATAACGACGGTTTTCTGGACTTAGCCGTTGCCAATAATTACCAGCTGGGACAGCCCGGCTATTTTCAGGTATACCGCAACGTCAACGGAACTCTGAATACCACCCCGGTTTGGCAATCCGCAACCCAGGGATACGGTTCCTCCGTCTCCTGGTGCGACGTGGATAACGACGGAGACAAGGATTTGACTGCTGGGAGATGGTGGGGATTCTCCGAGGTTTACGAAAATATCAATGGAATTTTAACCACCACCCCCGCCTGGCAGTGCAGTGCCAGCTACAAGGTAGTGGTGGAGGAGATGGTTTGGGGGGATGTGGATGTAGACGGGGTATTGCATGTAGGAAAGGAAACCCATACCGGGAATGGAACCAAGAAGGTCTTCTACTTGAATTATTATCCGGCACATTCGCTGGAGAAGGTGATAGCGGACGGAGATACTCTCGACATTACTCAATATTGCTTCAATTTGGCTTCAGGGTGGGTATCGGTTGCAACTGCTCCATCATCTGATATCGTTTTTGATTATCACTATTCTTTCAAACCCGATCTGGCAGTCAGCAACTGGGAGGCGGCAAATATAATCTTCAAAAACATCGCACCGACCTACGTAGGCGGGGACGTTAACCGAAGCGGTGAAGTGGAAGTAGGGGATATTGTTTTCCTGATCAACTATCTCTACAAAGCAGACCAACAGCCGGACATCACCCAGGGCGGGGATCCTAATAACGACTGTATCATCGACGTGGCTGACGTCATCTATCTGATAAACTATCTGTACAAGAGCGGTCCCGCACCTCTGGAAGGATGTGCATGAAGGACAGGTGATAGGTTTTAGGTGAAAGGTTACCAGTATACAGCTAAAAATAGCCGTTGTTGGGGAGTACCCTCACCCCGTAACCTTTCTTACATCTGAGGGTTTTGAAACTTATTAGCCTGATCTTCTTTTTTTCCGCCTTTTTTGAATATCGCTCCTCCCAGCAATGCCACTCCGATGACCACCAAGATCAAAGGCCACATCTTCCCCAAATCCGGTATGATGTCCAAATTCGACAACAGGAAAATCAACCCGATCCCCAGCACAATCAGCCCGCCGATAACCATGCCGTGTCTATCTTCTTTTTCCGTCTGGTAATTCATTATTCCTCCTTTTGAATTCATTTCTCTTTACGGTAAAATAATGCTTTTTGTTCCAAAGCCCAAGTAAAAATCCACATTGCTGTATTGTCTGGTAGAGTATTAAAAAGTATCTTCTTCCGGTCAATAACCTGATAACCAACTCCCGTATACAGAAAAAATGGATATCCGAAAATCGATAATATTGTCGTCTTTTTATAGCCTGGAAAATAATTGCCGGGGACGCAAGAATTCTCTTGACAAGCCGATGGGAAATATATATTAATTCGCCGAAATTTGGCAGCCAGCTTGGTAAATCGATGTTTCGGCAGATATGATTATCAGAAAATGACGTATTTTGTTTCTTGCTCCAAACCAAAGCCAATGCGTTCACATGAACGTGATTGTTAGGAGGTGAGTTAGATGAATTGCGCATCCTGCGGAGACAAAATCAAGGGCGAGCCTGTTTGGCTGGATGATGAAGCCTATTGCTGCGAAGAGTGTGCCGATATGGGTCCCTTGGATGAGGATGAGGAATTAGAGGAAGAGGAAGAGGAAGAAGAAGAGGAAAAATAAGCTCGACTTTTCCAAAAAAGAGATTTTGGCAGTTTCTGGGAAAACTGCTGAAGAGAATCAGCTAGTAACCTTTAGCTTCCGCTCACGGGAGCGGTCACCTGACCTCTCCTCGGGGCGGTCGTTAGACCGTAGGAGGTGAAACCAGATGGGTTGTTGCGGTAAACCGATGAAGGGAACCAAGAAAGGAAGCAGTACCAAGAAGACTACCAAGAAGTAGTCGGACCGGTAAAAGATATAAAGAAAAGCCTCCCCTGTAAAATGAGGAGGTTTTTTTATGCTAATCTTCTATAAGAAATGCAGTTAAAGTGTTAGGTCAAAGGTGAAAGAAAGATTTCGTTTGTAATCATTAAACATTGAACTTTGAACGCTTTTCGATTTTTCTGTCGTTTCTTCTTGTTTTTTTGCAGACAATTGCGTAATATTACAAACTTGTTGGAACGTAAGAAAACGAATTATAACCGAGCATTGGATCAATCAGTTAATAGACTTAAGTTGATACTGATCTCAGCACAAAGGAGGTAAAGGTAATGGCAACGGCAGACAAAAAGGCGGATTTAGCCGGACCAGGCATAGGCAACTATGATGATTTGGAGAAGATCCTGCCCAAGGATTATCACTCGCTTTTGACCCCTAAGGAGACCATGCAGGCGCTCTTTGCGGTGAAGCATTACATCGAGGAGAATCTGTGCAAGGAGTTGAACCTGATCATGGTCCAGGTTCCTTTGATCGTTGACGTGGAGAGCGGCGTGAACGATTATCTGGATCGGGACGGCACGCGGACCCCTATTCAGTTCCACATCTCCAACGATTATGACAAGCACCCCATCGATGCCCAGGTGGTGCAGGCAGCCACCAAGTGGAAACGGGTAGCGCTAAAACAGTTCGGTATGAAGGTGGGAGAGGGTCTGTGCACCGACATGAAGGCCGTCCGCAAGGACTACTTCCTGGACCACGACCACAGCGCCTACGTGGATCAGTGGGATTGGGAAAAAGTTATGACTTTCGACCAGCGCAACTTGAATTATCTTAAGGATACGATAAAAAGGATCTGGAAGGTTTTGGTCGGTGCGGAGAAGCATGCGCAAAAGCTTTTCCCCCAGTTGAAGACCGATAAATACCCGAATCTCCCCGAAGAACTTACATTTCTGCATGCGGAGGAAATTCTGGATATGTTCCCCGACCTGCCGCGTAAACAGCGCGAAACCGCCATCCTGCAAAAATACCCTGCGGTCTTCATCATCGGCATAGGCTGGACCCTCAAGGATGGTTACCCGCATGAGATGAGAGCCGCAGACTACGATGACTGGGTCACCGAGACGAAATCCGAGGACGGCAAACCCATGCATGGTCTCAATGGCGACATTCTGGTGTGGAATCCGGTTACCAAACGCCGTCACGAGTTGACCTCCATGGGCATCCGGGTCACCAAGGAGACTCTTAAGAAGCAATTGGAGATGACCGGACAGCTCGATTTCCTCAAACTGCCATATCACCAGGCGATCTTGAATGATGAAATTCCGCTTTCCATCGGCGGGGGCATCGGGCAGTCCCGCACTTATATGCAAATACTCAAGAAAGCACACTTAGGAGAAGTCAGCGTCACTGTATGGCCCAAAATTCTGAAAGATATGTGCGCCAAGAAAGATATTATTGTTTTGGAGTAGTAGATATTGATCTCGTAGGGCGGACACCCTTGGTATGAATCATACGGTTCATACCATGCCCGCCCTTTTTAATGAGATTGAGAACCCCAATTCGTAGGGACAGCCTTTATGGCTGTCCGATTTTAAAGTTGCATCAAGAATAATGTCCTGATGCGAATTAAATCCCCTCTCCCCTTGTGGGAGAGGGCAAGGGTGAGGGGTAGCTTGATAGCTTTTTCGTTGTCCCAACCGACTTCTGTAAGGTTCCTAATAAATGCATATTAAACTCTACCATATCAGTGACAAACCGGGAATAAAGCGATTCGATCCTCGACCGGCACCGAGCAAAAGCGCCAAGCAAGAGGGTTTGATGGTCTGGGCGATTGATTATGCTCATCTCCACAATTATCTCCTCCCTCGCGACTGCCCCAGAGTTACCTTCTATGCTGACGAAAACAGCAAATCCAATGATATTAAAAAACTGATGGCTGGCACTTCTGCCAGGCATGTAATAGCGATTGAAACCCGTTGGCTTCCGAAGATTCAAAAGCAATGTCTCTACCAATATGAGTTTGATTCCAAAGATTTCTCTTTGGTTGATGAGATAGCCGGTTACTGGATTTCGCGAAAACCCGTCATTCCCATTGCTGAAAAGAAGATTGATAACATTCTGTCTGCCTTATTAGAACACGATGTTGAGCTTCGCATAATGCCCTCCCTATGGAAACTGCGGGAAGCAGTAATAAACTCCACCCTCGCCTACTCTATTATCCGCATGAATAAAGCCCACCCACCAGCGGAAGGACTTGAGGTTTACTACCCACTGCCTTAGGAATATTTTTTGCTTGACTTTTAGAAATAAATCTTATAAAATAACAAGAAGAAAAATAGAAGAGATATCAGGGGAATAGCGATGGAGATCAAGCTAACAGGAAAAAACATTTCATAGTATCCCAAGGCCAACCGCTTATAGGGAGAGGCGGATAATACATTAAAAAAATCCAAACATTTGGGGAAGGATACGAAGAATGGATATCGATCAGTTTACTGCTGTCTATGAGATTTTTAAATCAACCTTTGAGACCTTTGAGAAGGCAAATTATTGGTTAAAGGAAAAGAAAATAGAACATGACTTTTTTGGCAAAGCTGCTCGCATGTATTCTCAAAAGCTATATGATCGTTATAATAGTGTTCGGGTGATTGGTATGGATAGACCTATTCCCTTAAGAAGTATTTTTGTTAAAGTGAATATTCTCGAAAAAATACCAGAAAGACAATCGACAACAATAGAATACCTTGAAAAACACTTTGATCGTGAAAATCGCACCTTTGATATGAAGTGGAGGACTAAGCCTGGTGTAGAAATCTTGGATGAATCAAGTCGATTAATTGTGCTAGGCAAACCTGGATCAGGTAAAACGACATTTTTGAAATTCGCTGTTCTTCAATCATTAGATGGTAAAACAAAAGAGAAACGCCTACCAATATTTGTAGGTTTAAAAGACTTCTCAGATTCCGGGATCTCGCTTATTAAATACATTGAAGAGCAGTTCGAAATCTGTAACTTCCCAGAAGCTTTACCTTTTATAGTACGACTTCTCAAGAGAGGCAAATGCCAAGTACTCTTTGATGGACTTGATGAAGTCAGCAAACATTATGAAGATAACGTTATCAGGGAGATACAAAGTTTCACTGATACCTATGATCTTAATCAATTCATAATAAGTTGCCGAACCCCAGTCTACAATCAGTGGTTTTCAAAGTTTACTGATGTTGAAATAGCTGATTTTGATGACGATCAAATCAAAGCTTTTGTCACTAACTGGTTCAAGCATGATCCCAAAACAGCTCGTTTATGTTGGAAGCAACTCAACGAGAACAAGCAAATAAAGGAGCTGGGATCAACTCCTTTATTATTGACATTACTTTGCTTAGTATTTGCCTCTACCATGGATTTCCCTAAGAATAGAGCAGAACTATATAAAGAAGCAATAGATGCCTTATTAAAGAAATGGGATGCCTCAAAAAGAGTAAAAAGAGATGAAGTCTATAAGAATCTTACAACTAAACTGAAGGAATCTATGTATAGTAGGATAGCTGCAGAAACATTCCAAGATAAGCAACAGTTCTTTAAACAACGTTTTTTAGAAAAATTAATAATAAAATTTATTCAACATTTGCCTGAGTCTAAAGATGATTCTTTAGGACACGATAGTGAAGCAATTCTAAAATCATTAGAAGCTCAACACGGGTTATTAGTACAACGTGCTAAAGGTATTTATTCTTTTTCACATCTAACAGTTCATGAGTATTTCACAGCAAAGTATATTGTAGATAATATAGATAAAGGAACTCTGGAGAAACTCAGCATAAATCATATTCTAGATAGGCAATGGAGAGAAGTTTTCTTGCTGGTTGCTAGTATGTTAGATGAAGCTGATAACTTTCTGCTTATAATGAAAAAAGAGGTAGATATCTTACTGAACGATCGAATGCTTTGTAAGCTACTTATCTCAGTCAAAAAAAGTATAAAGAATGATTCTCCATTCCCTCCTGTACTTTCCAGGTCTTTGTCTCTGTTCTATTGGTTAAATCATCTCGGATATGAAAACATAAAGCACATCGCTTCCATTGCTGTTGACCTGGCTTTTGAATTCATAACTAGTAAAGGAAGAGCCCGCACTCACTCTTATCTTCAGAACCGAATTTATGGGAATGAAAAGACTGTTCTAGCAGTTAGTTTATTACCTTTCGACAACTCCCTCGCCCTGGACAAAAAAATATATCAAGATTCTGCACTGAATCAGTCTCTTGATCGTGCACTGCACCTCGCTATAAAGAAACATATTATCGAAGCCTTTCAAGTTAAAGGTGTCCACTCAAATGAATGGAAAGTGTTGAACCAATACTTAGAGGTAAATAGACTATTGCTTGATTGCCTAAATTATGGATGTTATATTACTAAACCAACTAGAGCAAAAATTATTAACTCACTTTTCACCGTACCATCTCTGAGGTAATTGAGGATGAGATTAATACTTTAAAAGCAAAATCGATATAACTTACAGAACAAATCTAATGATTAGGCATTGTAAGCATATAACCGAAGGATTGCATTATGATATCATATTTTCAGGATAAAAATATTTTAAAGGAACTCACGCGAATGTTTGTTATGATATTTTGCATTTGTCTTATATCATCTTTTAGAGAACCGTTCCTCGCTCAAGCTGTAAATATATATGAGTACAATGGCATCACCACTTTTTCCATCGTCGCTCGTGATTCAGTCACGGGGGAGCTGGGCGTTGCAGTGGCTTCCAAATTCTTTGCGGTTGGTTCGGTTGTCCCTTGGGCAAAAGCAGACATCGGAGCGGTGGCTACCCAATCCTTTGCCAATACCACCTTTGGCTGGCGTGGGCTGGAATTGCTGAAAGAGGGCGTAAAGCCGGAAGAAGCCGTTACAATTCTCATAAGAAATGATGACGACCCGCAAAGACGCCAGCTTGGAATCGTGTCCGTAGATGGAAAATCCGCCACCTACACCGGAGAAAAATGCCTCCCCTGGGCAGGCGGTAGAAGCGGACCCAACTACGCCATCCAGGGCAACATCCTCACCGGCGAAGACGTGGTAACCTCCATGGAAAAGACCTTCCTCGAAACCAAGGGAACTCTCGCAGACCGGCTTTATGCCGCTTTATTAGCTGGCGATGCCAAAGGTGGCGATTCCCGCGGAAAACAATCCGCCGCACTGTTGGTGGTGAAAAGGAACGCTGGTTACGGCGGATATGACGACCGGGCAATAGACATCAGAGTGGATGATAATCCTGATCCGTTCAAGGAGCTTGGTCGTCTACTGGTATTTGCCCAAACCAACTACGCCTGGAACGAAGCATGGACTCTCTTTACCCAGAAGAAGTATCAGGAAGCACTGCCTCCGATGGAACACGCCGCCAGCTTATCACCCAACAACGCAGAAGTCTTATATGATCTCGCTTGTCTGCGTTTAGGTGCAGGAAAAGTGAATGAAGCTCTCGAAGCCATAGAAAAATCGCTCACTTTGAATCCCAAATTGAAGAAGCAAGCCAGCGAAGACCCGGACTTGAGCGGACTAAAAGGTAATCCCAAATTCGAGAGTTTAGTAAAAGAGCAAAAGTAGTAAATATAAACCCGTGTGACTGTCATGCTGAGTCCCGATTTTATCGGGACGAAGCATCTTGAAGCGAAGCATCTCGTCAGAATCTCCTTGTCATTTATGACGAGATGTTCCACATAAATCATCTCCCTGGATTAACTCCGCTCTTCAAAATCATCTCATAAGCCAATTTTCTCCAAGGGCTTCCAACTTCGATTACCTCTTTTCGAACTTCGATACGAGCATCGACCCCGATAAACGAACTTCGAAATCCTTTCCCCTGTCCTACCGAAGTGACCCCACAGTGATCCCCAAGTAACCATCAAATGATTGCCTCTTTTCTTCACTCCCCTACATTTCCCATCAAAAAACAAGGATGGATTTATGGGAGACGGGAAAAAAGACCAGCGTTCCGGTAATCACTTTGACGACAACTATGACGGTTCGCTCTCTTTCACCCAAAAGAAAAGAGAACGAATCTACTTTTTCGATTGGGAAATCGAGCTTTACGGATGTTTAAACAACGAACTTTCTGACAGCAAAGCCAATATTAAAAGAAAAGGATTGATCGACCGGGAGGTGAAAAAAGCGGTGAAGAAACTCACCGATGAGGAGAGACAATTCATCGAGAAGTTTTATTTCGAATTCAAAAGCTATCAGGAGATCGCTGGAATATTGAAAAAAAGAGTCTACGAGCTGGAAAGAATTCACAAAAGGGCGCTGGACAAATTGCGAATCCTTCTGGCTAATTTTGTAAAAGATCATTTCAACTTGGAGGTTTCGCAGAAAACCGACTGCGTAATATGCAATAGTCCATTCAGACCGGAACTCGACGAGTTGATCAAAAACAAGAAAAAGGAGGAAACCAATGCCCGGTTAATCCGAATCTTCAGTCAAAGATATGGATTAGAAATAAAAACACCGCAGGTGATAATCGGCCACCAAAATAAACATATGGTTTAAGATCTGTAGGGACAACTCATGGGGAACATCCCGTCATCAGCGGGAAGTCGTCCCTACAACCCTTGAATCCTCGAATCCTCGACCCCTTGAACCCTTTATTTTACGGAGGTCCAAATGTCTGAACCGATCCACAAAATCCGCGGAGAGCATTTTCTGAACGTCTCCATCTCTTACCAGCTGAAAGAAAAGATAATGATGCTGGCGGAGAAGTACGACCGCACCATGGCGGATATGGTGAGAACCCTGATAAAAGTCGGCATCCCGGTGATGGAAGGACTTACCGAGGCAGAAGAAAATCTTTTAAAACATTCCATCGCTTCAACTCGTAAAATGAGAAAAATTCGCCAGATGAAAATCGAAGAAGATGGATATGAAGACAATCGGCTGAAAACGGAGACTTAATCCAAAAAAGTGTAAAGGTGAAAGTTTAAGGCTCAATGGAAAGTCGTGATTCCAACCTTGGACATAGGATTTTGAATCTCGAATCCTAAACGCTTTTCCCCTTGAACCCTTGACCTTTGAACCTCTAACTTTGAACGCCTTTCTCTTTGCATAAAAAAGTCCTTGACAAAGGAATACCATCTGATATAATAGCGCTCAACATAGAATCGCCTAATCCTCCTGCCGTGGGCAGGGGGAACGGAGGACCCAAGTAATATTGGGGCGAATTTCTCACAAGGGTGAGAATAGGGTTAGCTCTTAATCCGAGCCCGTCAGCTAACTTCGTAGGCGTAAAGAGAGGAACATAGCATCTGATGAAGACCAGAGTTCCCCTCTGGTCTTTTTTATTGAGAGAGGTGACGAAAACATGGCCAGTCCAAAATTACCCGACCAGGGAAAAGTAGAGCTGAGAAGGGACGTCTCCATCTGGGGGTCTTATATGTGGGGATATGCCGACGTGGGGGCAGACATATACGTGGCATTGGGTTTGGTGATGGCTTATGCCCAGGGTGCCTCCAGCTTGGTCTTTGCTTTAGCCGGAATAATTTACATAATGATCGGATTTGCTTATACCGAGTTATCATCTGCTTATCCGGTGGCGGGAGGCGGCCCCTACTTCACGCTAAGGGGTTTGGGAGATTTCTTCGGGTTCGTGGGAGGATCTGCTTTGCTTTTGGATTATACCATCGATATCGCCCTTTTTGCCACAGCTTCAGCTGGATACCTCAACTTCTTCATGCCTTTTGTGATTGGAAGACATATAGAGAGTTTTGCCATAAGTTTCGGCCCTTTCCATAATGTTAATCCGGTCTGGTGCATTGAAACGCTGCTCATCATCGCTATCTTGATATTGGTGAATATACGAGGGATGAAGGAATCTTCATTTATGAACTCGATAATCGGAGCCGTAGATCTCTTGGCAGAGGGAAGTATCATCATCTTCGGTTTTCTTTTCGCCTGGAAGCCCGAGCTTTTGGTGCATCAATGGAAAACCCAATTCCCATCGTTACACAACTTAATGTACGGCTCTTCTCTAGCCATCATCTCCTTTGTCGGTTTGGAATCGATCTCTCAAGCCGCCCAGGAAACCAGAAGACCCGCCAGCGTTATCCCTCGCACTTCGCTTACCCTGATATTCACCGTCTTCATCTTTGCGGTCTCTTTTTCCACCCTGGGTTTGGGAGTTTTGCCCTGGCAGGTTTTCGCAAAACACATGGGGGATCCGGTAGCGACACTCGCCCATTCAATACCATTCATTGGACTAATTGCCGGTCCTTTTGCTGCCATTTTGGGGGCTACCATTCTTTTCATCTCCTCCAATACCGGGGTCATGGGCGCTTCCCGGTTGACCTATTCTCTAAGCCAGTTCGGAATAATCAGCCCGTGGTTCCATTCGGTACATCCAAAATTTCGCACACCGGTCAGAACTATAGTCGTTTTTTCTACGATCGCAGTAATCCAAACGGTCTTATCCTTCCTCACCCCCTCGGCAATGGATACTCTGGGAAACATGTATGCCTTTGGAGCTTCGCTGGGATATGTATTGGTATTCATCGCTTTGATTAAGTTGAGATTTTCCGATCCCTATACTCCCCGTCCCTATAAGGTACCACTGAATATAAACTTCAAATACAGGGAACGGAAAACCAGTTTCCCGGTTTTGGGGATCATTGGCATGCTCGGGGTAGGCACCATTCTGTTCATGGTGGTTTTAACCCATTCTATTGGAAGAATCGCAGGACCGGCGTGGGTTATTATGTGTTTCCTATATTATACCTGGTATAGAAAAAGAAACGGATTCCCGGTATTTAAAAGCATCCAGCATAATTGGGAAGTCGAGCAGATCGAGGTATTGACCTCGGCAGAAGAATATGACCTGTTGGAACAATATAAACTGGCATTAGCAGAAAGAGACAAAAAAAGAAAACAGCTAAAATAAAAGGAGAAAAACTTCTGATATTTGGTTTGGGTTATAAGATTTTTGTTTTCCCTGGTGGTTCCCCGCCTATTGCGGTTTTGTTCATTCTCAAGAACCGTTGTTATACAACCATTGGTAGCAAACATTCTATTCTAAGCTCATAATACAGTAAACCGAATACATGGAATCTCAAATAATCATTGACAAATGTAAGTCGGCTCGGTATAATAGCTTCCAACATAGGGTTAGATCGCCTAATACTCCCACCCGGAGTGGGAGGAGCGGAGGAACCGAAAATTATACAGGGGTGAGTTTCTTTCTGCTAGCGGTGGGAAGAATAGGGTTAGCTCTTAACCCGAGCCCGACAGCTAACTTCGCCGGCGTAAAGAGAGGAACATAAACCGGATATTGACCATAGGGTTCCCTCTGGTCTTTTTTATTAAATAAATGAAGAACAACTCAACACCTAAATCTGCCACCCCTCCACAGGTGAAACATGAACTGAGAAGAGACGTCACCATCTGGGGTTCCTTCATGTGGGGTTTTGCGGATGTGGGGGCGGATACGTTCGTGGCGCTAGGTCTGGTGATGGCATACGCCCAGGGGGCAGCCAGCTTGGTTTTTGCTCTGGCGGGAATTGTTTACATTATGATCGGATTGGCCTATACCGAGCTTGCTTCTGCCTATCCGGTAGCCGGAGGCGGACCTTATTTCTGTCTAAGGGGTCTGGGTGATTTCTGGGGATTTTTAGCAGGCTCAGCTTTACTTTTGGATTATACCATAGATATCGCCCTTTTTGCTACCGCCTCCACCGGTTACCTTAATTTTTTCATGCCTTTTGTAATAGGTCGCAGCATCGAAAGTTTTGTAACAAACATAGGCCCCTTACAGCACGTGAATCCGGTATGGTGCGTGGAAACGCTTATCCTTATTGGGATTCTGATCTGGTTAAACGTAAGAGGAATGAGAGAATCGTCTTTCTTAAACGAGGTTATCGGGATTTTGGTTATCCTGACCGAATCGGCTCTGGTGATCATCGGCTTCCTTTTCGCCTGGAAGCCGGAGTTTTTGGCCCTGCAGTGGAAAACCCAGTTCCCCTCGCTGAATAATCTCATGTATGGCTCTTCACTGGCAATCATCTCCTTTGTCGGTCTGGAGTCCATATCCCAGGCGGCTCAGGAAACCCGCCGGCCCGCCACCATCATCCCCCGCACCTCCTTGACTTTGATATTCACTGTCTTGATCTTTGCCGTAGCATTTTCCACCCTGGGTTTGGGGGTATTATCCTGGCAGGATTTTGCGCAAAACATGGACAATCCAGTGGCAGTCCTGGCTCATGCACTCCCCTTTGTGGGATTCATTGCCGGACCATTTGCTGCTGGTTTGGGAGCCTTGATACTGTTTATCTCAGCCAACACCGGTGTCATGGGCGCTTCGCGATTAACCTATTCTTTAAGCCAGTTCAAGATCATCAGTCCCTGGTTCGACAAGGTTCACCCCAAATACCGGACCCCTGTTCGCACCATCCTCATTTTCTCCTTGATCGGCTTGATCGAGACCGTTCTATCCTTTCTCACCCCCTCCGCTATGGATACCCTAGGGAACATGTATGCCTTCGGAGCCACTCTGGGTTACACCATGGTCTTCATTGCATTGATTAAGCTGAGATTCGACGACCCCTATTCACCCCGACCTTATAAGGTACCGGTCAACCTGAAATTGAAGTATAAGGGGAGAAAAGTTAGTTTACCCATCATCGGGATCATCGGAATGTTTGGGGTAGCTACGATTCTCTTCGAAGTGATCTGGACCCATTCCATCGGGCGGATTGCCGGTCCGGCTTGGGTCGTCCTCTGCTTTATTTATTATGCCTGGTACAGAAAAAAACAGAAACTCCCGATTTTCAAAAGCACCCAACACAACTGGGAGGAAGAACAGGTAAACGTCTTGACCTCGGCAGAAGAGTTCGATCTTTTGGAACAGTACAAATTGGCTTTGGCTGAAAGAGATAAAAACAGGAAAGAGATGAAATGAAAAGAGCCAATCCCCAAATAATCAGACGGACTCATACTACCGGTTCGGATCACCATATCTCCCGCACCGATTATTACCAGATGTTCACCAGTGCACTTATGATGATAATAGGAGTGATCATTTTATATCGTTCTTTAAGTGCCGGAATCACTTTGATGTCGATGTTGGTGGGTGGAGGATTCCTGGCTTTAGGCTGTTACCGACTCAAATTCGTTATTAAATTCTTAAGAGAAAGACGGAAATGGAACCACAGATAACTTTACTGGGAGCGGTACTGGCAGCCCTGTTCGCCATATCCATGGGCAGTTTATTGTGGTGGATGCTCCATCCGCCGGCACAGATCCAACCAGCGGTTGCTAAAGCCCGGCATGCGGTAGGAGCTTTCAAGCGAATCTTGGTTCCCACCACTGGCGTGGCTTACGCTGAGAAAGCCATAGAGCTTGCCTGCCGTTTGGGTGTGGAACAGAAAGCAGAGATAGTATTGACCTACGTGCTGGAGATCCCGAGAACGCTCCCCCTGGAGGCTTCCATGCCCCAAGCAGAAAAAGAGGCGGACGAGGCTCTGGAGAGAGGAAAGGAAATCGTAGAGCTGCATAATCTGATTCCCATCAAAAGACTGGAAAGAGCCAGAGAGGCCGGGGAGGGCATCGTAAAACTGGCTCGCGAGAACGATGTGGATGCCATCGTCTTGGGGATAAGACCTACCTGGCACGGAGGCCAGAATATCTGGGGAAAGACTACGGAGATTCTTTTGAAGAAAGCACCCTGCGAGGTGATCTTTGATAAATTACCCGAGTAGGTCAGCGGACTTTAGGTGGGCGAAGCAGAATCTATTTAGTGGAGACGGTCCGTTTAATCCGTTAAATCCGTTGACAATCTTTTAGGAGAATATTTATGACCCCTGAATCTAAAGGTATAGTGGTGATCTTAGGTTGCAGCAAAGTTGGAGCTATGCTCGCCACCTGGCTATCTCAGGAGGGAAATGAGGTAGTAGTGATTGATTCTCAGGAGAGCTCCTTTACCCGGCTTCCCAAGGGGGATAAGATCAAAAGAATTCTCGGCATTGGAATTGAATACGACACCTTGAAAAAAGCCGGAATAGAACAAGCCAGCGTTTTCTTGGCTCTCACCAACAGTGACAATACCAATATCGCAGCCGCTCAATTAGCCCAACATAAATTCAAAGTCCCCAAGGTAGCATGTCGGGTTTATGGTCCCCAAAGAGCTAAGGCTTTTGAAGAACTTGGGCTAAATATCATCTGTCCAACGGTCATGGTGGTGGATAAATTTCAGGAATTTTTGAAATCAAAATAGATTCTGAGATCTTGTTACTTAAATCCCTTTCCTTACAAGTTGTTTGATCTCGCACCGAGTTTCGAGCATCGATTCGAGCTTCGAAACCGATAAACGAATTTCGGAAACCGCAACATACAAATTGAAGTGCAAAACAAAATGAGGTATTTATGTATATCATTGTCGTAGGTGGTGGTGATTTGGGTCTTTCCCTGGCAAAGTTCTTACTTGATGAAGGTCATGAGGTGGTCGTAGTAGAAAAGGACCCGGCTCGGTTTGCAAAAATCTCGGAGGAATTGGGAGAGTCGGCGATACTGGGGGACGGTGCAGAGCTGGGAATCATGCTCGATATGGGAGCCAACCGGGCAGACGTTTTGGTGGCGGTCACCGGAACGGATCAGGACAATCTGATCATTTGCCAGCTGGCAAAATTGATCTATCTGATTCCCCGCACCATCGCCAAGATCAATGATCCCAAAAACGAAGAGCTTTTCTCCTCCCTGGGTGTAGATACCACCGTCTCCAGTACCAAAACCATCGCCTCTCTCATCGAGGAGAAGATCGATGCCGGAATGACCATACCGATACTAGCATTCAAAGAGGGGGGGGTGGAGATCTTTAAAAGCACCCTCTCGAAAGAATCGTCTTTGATCAATAGGAAAATCTCCAAGATCAAACTCCCCGATGAGTGCATCGTCATCGCCATTTTGAGGGGAAACGAGGTGGTGATTCCCCGGGGCGATACCGTCTTTCGCGATGGTGACGATATCTTCGTCCTGATAAGAAAGGAAAAGAGGGAGGCTTTTAAAAGGCTTTTCCTGGAGGTAATATAATAATCAAGTTGGGCAGCAAACCGAAGTATCCCTCGCCTATCATCTTTCGTTGGGCAAATACATCCGATTCAAAAAACCTTTAAATCCGTGCTTTTCCCAAAAAGAAAGAGCTACCTGATTCTTCGCCAGTACCATTAATTCGATCCTATCGATCTGGTGTGACTTGAACCATCCGAGTATCTCACCCAGCATCTTCTCGCCGATTCCCTTTCTCCGATACTCGCTCTTTACCGCCAGGTCGTATATATATCCGTAATCAATCTCCTTGAACAAAGGAGGGTGTTTGTTGATCTGGGAAAGGGAGTACGCCACAACTTGACTATGGTCTAAAGCAACTAATACTAAAGCTATGTCCGATTTCATCAAATCCTTTACCCAATCCTCAAATTTCGAATGCCCCTCCTCGTTCCGGGCAAAATAGGGATCTATCTCGGAATGAAAATCCATGAATTCCTTCCAGATCTCTACGATTTCGGGGATGTGAGACTCGGTCGCTGGTATAATTGTCATATGTATTCTCTATAATATGTCACAAAACGTGCATGAAGAATTGCAGAGTGCATGAATTTTGTATCTGAAAACTTCTTTTAATAACATGGGAAGAATAAAGATAGAATTCGCTTAGAATTATGATTTTTCCGAAACAGGATGAAAATGGAGAAAATACAGTAAAAATGCCTGAAACGAAAAGCACTATTTGAGCTTCTTTATCTTCTTCAACTCATTGTATACCGACTTAAAAATCTCATCCTGGTTCTCTTTAGTCACCTCGTAGATCTTGATGTCATCACGGCTCTTTATCTTCTGGGCAAAGGGGTGTCGGGCTAAGGTGATGGTTCCCAGTACCGGATTATCCGCATTCAAAGCCTTTTCCACCGCCTCCTGAAACTGGGGAGAAAGAAGCTCCATTTTCCCGATCTCGTCGATCACGATGATCTTCTTCTCCATCAAACACCCCTGGATCTCTTTCACGCCGATCCGGTTCAAGGTGTAAACTCCTACCCCGTAATCTCCCACCCGATACCTGCTTTTGAAATTACGATGCGCCAGCACCCCCTTTATCCCGGATAAGGTGACGATGGCAAATCCCTGTCGCTTGTTATCCTCCCGTATCTCCTCCGTGTAAAACCCCCCCGCATCGAACTTGATTTTTAAAAGAAGCCTCCGTATTATCGTGGTCTTGCCTACCCCCGGATGACCTGTTAGAAGAAAATTCATTTGTACACCCCACTTAAGAAATTAATTAAATTTCTGCCGCCTAAAGATTACATTTCCTTTTTGGATTGTCAAATAGAAATTTCACCCGATTGAAGCCGTATTCGACTTCAATTAGAATACCGTAAAGCCCCGATTCGATTAATAAAGAACGGTATAATGATATGCTCTTTCCACTATTCTATATTAAGGATTCAGGGAATAATAAATTACCTATGTTTCAACTTTGTACCTAACCTGAAGTTTCTCAATCTTTCGCAAAAGTCTCTCTTTACGGTATTGCCAGGAGGCAAATTCTCCTCTGTCAGAGTAACCAACATGATGGATCGAAGCATTTTCCTCAGAACGGCCGGAAGATAATCGAGATATAGCCTTCTCTACCCAAAACAGGGCTTGTTGATACTCCCTTATTCTGTGTTCGTAATATTTGGCCAACTCCTCATATATAACAGGCTGAAAAGAAAAATCCCCTTCTGCCAGGTTGTGCCATACTGCGCTGGCTTTGTCCCATAGTCCGGTTCGCTTGTAGACAAAAGCCAAGCTGAGATATATGGTTAAGCGCCAATCTGCAGGTAGTTCTTCTGTTAATGCTTGCTGGTAACAGCTTTCGCTTGCGGGATAATTACCAAATTTATAATGGATCCTGCCCAAACTATATAAATCGAGTGGATCTTTGATTCCAACTGAAGTAAAATCCTCCAGCATTAAGTCGATCAAAAAGGAGAGCCGGAACAAGGACGAAATATCGTGAACATTATGGCAAAACACGGGGACCAATGGCTCCATTTCACCGGTTCTAAGGTAATCAAAATATATCTGGGGGATCATGTAACCGGGAACGTCTATCTCCCTCCTTATTTCTAGAATCTGTTGCTCTAAATTACCCAGACTGCAATCTCCAATTCTCTTTTTCCATAATCGCCGGGAAGGGAAGAGAAGATCTAAATGGATCCATCGGGCAGGATCAAAATCCATCCGGTTGATCAGAAATCGGCTCTCCAAAAGTGGAAAGTCGTAGCATTTGCCGTTGAAACTCACCAGGAACTTGAATCGGTTCAACCTCTCCTCCACCGCGGACAAAACCGCCCTCTCCTGGTGAAAATCCTGCATGAAATATTGCTCTACCCGAAATTTGGTCCCTTCCAGATAACCCAGACCAACTAAAAATGCATGAGTGCCAGCTCCTCCAGCCAGACCGGTGGTTTCGCAGTCTATGAATACCGTTTCCGGGAGATTGAAAGGAAAATCCTCGGCTCGATGCTTTGTAGACTTTCTGGAGGAGCAGATTTGGTACAGAAATTTCCCGTTGAATTTAATCGAGGGGGCTGATTGAATGACGGGTTGGAGTAAGTCTTGGTCGAATTCCTTCTCCACCAGGACAAACTCCCCATACTGATTTTGCGTCATCCTCCCATTCAACTCCTCCGCCATCCTTTGTCTTCCCTTGGGTGGAGTTATATCTTTTCCCGGTTTTAAATTCAATCTGGCCAGATTTTTTAGCTTTTCTTCTAATTCCATAACTCTGTCGTTGTTCTCCCCCTAATTCATCTAACTACCGTTCCTCTTTTTTTCTCAATCTCTCTTTTTAGGTTTTCCACTATGTGATACGTTTCTTCGATTCCCCTTCCGAGATGTTCGATCTTATGCGCATCTGATCCGATGGCTGCTATTTCCACCCCCATCTCCATTGCCGTCTTCAAAATCTCCATACCCGGGCAAAATTCCCTGTGCCCTTTGCGGAGAACGCCGGTGTTTATCTCCATCCCCACATTGTGCCGCACCATCAGCTCCAGAACCGGTTCCACCAAACCGCGATGCAAAGTCAGTATATTCTCTCCATAGAAACCTAAGCCGTATTTTTTGTATATATCCAAATGAGCTATGGCGTTGAATAAATCACTGGTCACAGTCTGCTTTAATATATTATAATATTCTTCAACCATCTCCTCCATGCTTTTCTTCACAAAATACCGTTCCGCTTCATTTGAAGCGGATATGGCTATATGACCCAGGCAGTGCACCGCACCCAGAATATAGTCCAAGTCAAAGGAAGATAAATTAAGTCTCAACTCTTCCTCGATATGGGGAGCGTAATCCACCTCCAGACCGACTTTCACCTTAAGTCTGGAAGGACTGTATTTTCTCCGGGCGTCCTCTACCTCGTTTATATATCTCTGGACGTTCTCTTTGTTTAACGGAGCCAATTTACCGTCGATTCGCATGAACGGATCTTCTTCTTTCCTGAATGGATCCGAGTCATAGTGGGTGGCAAAACATATCTCCTCCAAGCCCAATTCCAGTGCTCTCCGGCAGTATTGGTCAATCGTCCCGGTGGCATCCAGAGAGTAATCAGGGTGAACGTGCCAATCCGATTTTGCCACATGCGATAAGCCTGAAGATTGATTTCTCTTCAAAAAATCCCCTTCGAATTAGGTTAGTGTAACGCCGGAGTATAAACCTTTAGGTTTATCTTCTTCTGGTAAAACTCAACCGTAGATCCCGCCAATAGCGGGGCTTTATGCTCCGGTCAGAAATGGATTATCCCTTCGTTCCTCACCGATGGTGGATTCCGGACCATGACCTGGATAAACCACGTAATCGTCGCTTTTGTTTAATAGCTTCTTCTGGATGGAATCGATGAGTTTCTTATAAGACGATCCCGGTAAATCTGCTCTTCCCACCGATCCGCAGAACAGGGTATCACCGGTAAAGATCATCTTATCAGTAACCAGCGAAATCCCGCCGGGAGTATGTCCCGGGGTATGCAAGACTTCAAGTGAATACTCACCGAATCGAATCTTATCCCCTTCCTGCAGCAATCGATCCGGTGAACATTTCTCTGCGGCATTTTCCATGAAAAAGGGCTGGGCTCGACCGGCTGAGGAGAGCATACCGGCATCCGCAGAGTGGATCAAAATGTCCGCACCGGTTGCTTTTTTAAGCTGTGCCAGTGCGCCGGTGTGATCAAAGTGACCGTGGGTCAGAATTATGTATTTGACCCTCAGCTGGAACTTTTTCAATTCCCCCTCTATTTCTTCAAAATCTCCCCCCGGGTCGATGACTACAGCTTCCTTGCTTTTCTCATCTCCCAGAATGTAACAGTTGGTTTCCAGCGGACCAACGGTGAGCATTCTGAAGATCAAATCTTAACTCCTTCTATTTGCAGCAATTTCTTCTTGAATCCCGGCCCGCCGCTGTAGCCGCCGATGGTTTTATCCGACTTGATCACCCTATGGCAGGGAATGATAATCGGAATGGGATTGGCTCCGCAAGCGACACCGGTAGCTCTTGCCTTGTTTTTCCCCCCAGCTTTTTGAGCTAACCAGCTGTAGCTGCGGGTCTCCCCGTATGGGATTTTCAGCATGGCTTTCCAGACTCTCTTCTGGAAATCAGTCCCCCCGGTCAAATCCAGCTTCTCCCTGAAATTGACCTTTCTCCCTGAGAAATACGCCTTCAAATTTCTGTTCAATGATGAAAAGTTGTTCTTGTTTTCTATCAAATCGATACTTTTGTCTTTATTTAAAGCTGACAGAAATTTATCCCAGGTGTTCTTGGGGAAGCTGATAAAACTCAAACCCTTCTCCGTTTTGGTGGCTAATATCTCGCCAATGGGAGATTTGAACGTGTTATAAAAGATTTTCATCCCACCTCCTTTATGATTTGTGCCTGCTCTTTAGCATGATACGAGCTTCGAACCAAAGGTCCCGATTCCACGTGGCCCAATCCCATTCCTTCACCTATTTTTTTCAACTCCGAAAACTCATCCGGATGATAGAATTTCGAAATAGGAAGGTGATTCCCCGAAGGGCTTAAATATTGGCCTATGGTTAACAGGTTGCACTCTACCCGTCTTAAATCCTCCATCAACTCGATTATCTCTTCTTTGCTTTCTCCCAATCCCACCATAATGCCGGATTTTGTGATCACGCTCTTGTCGATTTTCCTGACACTCGACAGGAGATCAAGTGACCTCTGGTAATCCGCTCCCCTTCTCACCGTCGGATATAGTCTTTTGACCGTCTCTAAATTGTGGTTCAATACATCCGGTTTTGCTTTCAATACCATCTCTAATGACTGAAAGGAACCGGCAAAATCGGGGATCAGCACCTCCACCTGACAATCCAGCATCAGGTGTTTGATCTCTTTAATAGTCCGTGCAAATATAAATGCTCCTCCATCCTCCAAATCGTCTCTGGTAACGGAGGTAATAACCGCATATTCCAATTCCATCATTTGTACCGCTTTGGCAATTCTTATGGGCTCATCTTCGTCAACGGGTAATGGCACGCATCTTTTGACGTTACAGAATCCGCAGCCTCGCGTACAGACGTCTCCCAAAATCAGAAAAGTGGCGGTTCCGTTGTCGAAGCAATGGCTTCGGTTGGGGCAGTTCGCTTCCTGGCAGACTGTATGTAATCCCCTCTGGCTTAATAGGGATTTTGTCAGCCTGTATCTCTCCCCCCAAAAAGTTTCGACCTTCAGCCAATCCGGACGTTTGATTTGCATATTTTCTTTTGAAAGGATGTTTGACATCATTCCCAAAACCGTATAAATTAATATAGCAATTGCGGGCAAAAAAGCAAGACCAAATATGTTTGTGTAGAGGAAGACTTCAGTCTTCCACCTAAAAAACTGGAAAGGATAAGAAATGGCTGATGAAAAAATATATGATTTGATTATCATCGGCGGTGGACCCGCCGGCTTGACTGCTGGTATTTATGCCACCCGGGGTAAATTGGATACTCTTCTTCTGGAACGTTTAAGTCCGGGAGGTCTGGTGGCATCCACTGAATGGGTGGAAAATTACCCGGGGTATCCTGAAGGGATAATCGGAGCGGAGCTGATCAAGAAGATGGAGGAACAAGCAGCTAAGTTCGGTCTCCAGACCATGCTTTACAATGAGGTGACCTCGGTCGACCTCAAAAGCAGTATCAAAAGCGTAAAGGTGGACCAGCAAGAGTACCGTTCCAAAGCGGTAATCATAGCTTCCGGAACCGAGCCCAAGAAACTGAATATACCGGGAGAGGAGAAATTTAAGGGGAGAGGCGTCTCCTATTGTGCCACCTGTGACGGAGCATTTTTTCAGGGAAAGGACATCGTCGTTATCGGCGCAGGCAGTTCCGGCATCCAGGAAGGTCTGTTCCTCACCCGGTTTGTGAACAGTATAACCGTGGTCGAATTCATGCCTCAGATGAACGCCGAGAAAATCCTGCAGGAAAGAGCGCTAAATGAGCCAAAGTTCAAGTTCTTCCTAAATCACATGGTGACCTCCATCAATGGAGAAAACCGGGTGGAGTCGATTACCATGAAAAGCCGGGAAACCGGTGAGGAAAAAACCATTCCGGCTGCCGGTGTGTTTGTTTACGTCGGCTGGAATCCGATGACCCACTTTCTTAAAGGACAAGTTGATTTGGATAAGTGGGGTTATATCATAGCAGGTGAAGACACCAAAACCTCCCTACCCGGAGTATTCGCTGCCGGAGACGTTCGTCAGAAAATCTTAAGACAGATAACTACCGCAACCTCTGACGGAACCGTTGCCGCCTTCATGGCAGAAAGATATGTAGAGGAATTTCAAAGAGATTGATACAAAAGTAGGAGTGGAGCTTCACTCCACCCTATGTCAGGATGATTCTCAGGGGGTATGAAAGAAAAGAATTATTCGAGCGGGATAAATTAGCACCCCTTCAAGTTAAAGCAATCTTTCCTCATAGACCTAAAAGCTTATTATCAATATTCAATCCCCTTTTGGGCTTCTAAACCTCTCCTAAAGGGGTGCTTTATCTCTTTCACTTCAGAGACCAAATCTGCAATCTTTAGCAACCTTTTAGGTGCAGATCGACCGGTGAGAATTAAATGGAGATGAGGGGGTTTTTGTTGAATGAGTTCAGTTACTTCCTGAATGGTAAGGAGTTTTTTATTAAAGGCAATATTAATCTCATCCAAAACGACGATGTCATATTTCTTGGAGAGGATCTGATCTTTGGCAAATTGGAAAGCCGCTTTGGCTGATTTTACATGCTCTTTAAAGGGGAATCGATCGCCCTTGATCTTGACGTACCCCTTGCCCAAAGTTTTGATGGTGATTCCGCAATGATATTTCTTAACGAACTTGATTTCCCCGTAATTCTGGAAGCTTTTGATGAATTGAACGATCAGAGTCTTTTTCCCGTGTCCCGCCGCCCGCAAAGCCATGCCCAAAGCAGCTGTAGTCTTCCCCTTGCCGTTTCCGGTATAGACTATGGTTAATCCTTTGGTTCTGTTACCTGTCATCAATATGAAGACAAAAGGGGGTTCATCGAAAACCCTCCCCCTATAGTCCCCCTGACAAGGGGGACCACAGGAGTTTGGTATTATCTTTATCTTTTGCAGCGGACGACGGACGGCGGTCTGCGGACTATTTTTGCCCTAACATCGACAAACAACCGCTTTGATGATGTTCGGATCGACGCTGAACTTGTTTAAAAACTCCTCCCTTTCCTTTTTCATCTTCTCCACCCAAACTGTGTATTCCGACATCCGACCTTTGCTTTCGTAGTAGCTCTTCGGATTCAAAATCTCCTTGGGAACTTTCTTTAAAAGCTCTGCATTCTCCGGAGCATTGATGTCTACGATTTCGTAACCGAAATCAGGATCCTTCATCCATTTTATTTTCCCGGAAAGCATCGCTTGTAACATGGCAGAAGAATGATGGATTTTCACTTTAATGGATTCCCCTTGTTTTTCCTCTCTAGCTTCTCCGCCCACGTATCCGGTATTCATCATCCAGGTTTGCAAACCTCCTAATTTGGCTGCCAGCTCGCTGAACCTCTTGGCTTGTAAACCGTGGGGACTGGTGAAGAATGGTTGAGTGAACGGAGAACGGGTTTTCCCTCTCTCCTTGCCGGCGGCTGAGGTTTTGGTGGTTTCTCCCAGCATAAAATAACCGGCAGCCAACTCCGGTGTAGGGAAACGTACGATACCGGGGGTGGCAGCTTCGGAACCCTCGTCCCGGTTTAAGATGCCCAGAGATTTCAAGGGAGGAATATCGTCGAAGCTAGCGGCATCTTTTATCGCTTTCATCGGGATGATCGACCTGCCGTTCTGTGACCAGACGGTAAAATCCCAACCATCCTGCGGGATATCTAATTCATTCACCACGTCGTCGATTTTGACCTTTCCGCTGATAAAGGCTTCCACATTATCCGCCGGAGCTCCGGATTGGATGAGCATGTCCTTCAAACGGGCAACCTCTTTGGGTGTCAAGCGTCCCTTGCTGAAGTCGTAAGTCCCGTCTTCATTCGGGAAAACGTTCTCCACCCAGGCATCCGAATGGATGGAACCGGCATAAAGCACCGGCTCGGTTTCCGGGGTTAGTCCATAGGTCTTGGCAAAACAACCGTTTTCGGTTATGGTGAGCGTATTGTCGGGCCACATGACGATCATGTCATCCTGAATGGGTTGAGCCAGCTCCCCCTGTTTGCTGAAGGTGGTGGTGGTTTTGCCCGTGCCGGAAAGCCCCAAGATTCCCATAGTCATGGCTTTTCCGTCGATGGTTACCTTCTTGGCACCGGCATGTAAGACCAATCCCCCTAATCGATAAACATATTCATTCAGCATACGCAGCACGCCCTTCTTGGTCTCACCGAAATAATCCGAGCCCATGACATAGGTGGTCCAGTTATCCAGATCCACTATGATCGCCAGCTTTCCCGGCATATCCTCCAGAACCAATCCCGCGGTGAAGACTAATCGAAATTTAGGTTTAAAGGGTAGATTGAGTTGATCCTTACTCTCGACGGCAGAGCGGGTGAAAGCCAACACCTGCTGCATTCCAGCCACGTTAGCCGCCTCGGGAGTATAGAACCACTGCACCGGCATGGCTCCTTTCCCGTATCCGTAATATCCATTAATCTCAATTAAAGTTCCCTTCTTCTGGATGTAAGCCTTCTGTCTTTCTATAAGCTCGCGGGCTTTGGCTGGATCGATGATGTTGCCGGAGTAATTACTCTTCTCCGATTCCGGTGCGATGATATAGGTGAACTTTGCCATTCTGGCTTTATATCGAGTAAGCTTGTCGATATTGCCGTAGGCGGTCTTCATGATGGCGGGAGTATGTTTTAAGGCAAGCTCCCGCAATTCCTTTTGGGAGGGATTGGTTATGTAATTAACCTGGTATGGCTTTTCGGCAAGATTGCCGCCTTCCTTCGGGGACATACAAAACTCCTTTTTTTGTTGTGACTAAATTGTCTTTTAAATAATTACCTCTTTTGACATTACTTTTTATCAAACTTATTCTGTCGGTGGTTGTGGAATAATACCGGCATCCATAAGAACCTGAGCTTGATCTCGAGCGCGCTTAATGATCTTGGATGCTTGTTCCAGAAGTTCTTGTTTGGAAACTCTGATTTTCGCCACCCCCTGCTCCATTGCCTTAAGTCCAACAGCCACCGCTTCTCTGGGATAAACCTCCCACTCGTCCATGGTGGGAATCAAATGATCTTCCTGTAAGCCTTTCTCAGCAGCAGTATTCGCCAGCTCGTCTGCGGCCGCGATGCACATCTCATCGGTGATGGTAGAAGCCCTGACGTCCAGCACCCCGCGGAAAATTCCCGGAAAGCCCAGTGAATTGTTGACCTGGTTGGGGAAATCCGACCTTCCGGTAGCTACGATTCGTGCTCCCGCCTCCTTGGCATCCCAGGGCCAGATCTCCGGAATGGGATTGGCACAGGCGAATACTATGGATTCCTTTTTCATGGAAGCTACCCATTCCTTCTTTATCACGTCCGGTCCGGAAGCAGAATAACTGATGCAGACGTCGGTTTCAATCATGCACTCGGGGATTCCCCCTCTTCGGCCTTCTGCATTGGTGATCCGGCAGAAATTATACCTCGGGTCTCCCCTTCTGTATTCACCCCGGTCCGGATGCAGTATCCCGTCTATGTCGCACATGATTACGTTTCCGGGATCGACACCGGCAGCGATCATCAGACGAAGACAGGCAACGCTGGCAGCACCGGCTCCGATCATGGAGATTTTTATCCGGTCGATCTTCTTACCTACGATCTTCAAGGCGTTGATTAACGCTGCAACGGTAACTGTAGCCGTCCCCTGTTGATCGTCGTGCCACACCGGGATTTTAGCCTCTCGCCGCAGGGTATCGAGGATGTGAAAACACTTGGGTTGGGCTATATCCTCTAAATTTATTCCACCAAAGGAGGGCTGCAATATCTTGACCACTCGAATCAGCTCATCCGGATCTTTGGTATCCAGACAAAGAGGATAAACATCCACTCCACCCAAGTATTTGAATAATAACGCCTTACCCTCCATCACCGGAAGCCCTGCTTCAGGACCGATATCCCCCAATCCTAACACTCTGGTACCATCGGAAATCACCGCCACCGTATTTGCTTTGTTGGTATATTCCCATACCTTTTCGTGGTTCTTATCGATCTCCTTACATGGTTGAGCTACTCCCGGTGTATACCAGATGGCAAAATCGTCGAAATTCCGGATGATGCAGCGGGGAACGATTTCGATCTTTCCCCGGTAAAAAGGATGCAGCTTCAGCGCATCCTCTCCCGGCTTTTTGGCCTTGGCGATAAGTTCCTCTTTGCTTAACATATCTATTCTACCTTCTTTCTTTTTTTTGAACCAAGAGGACCTATTCCCATCTTGTCTGATCTTTCTTTGATTTTAAAATTAGTTCAATCACATATAAAAATCAAGGGGAATTTTGGAGTATTACTGGCACCTGAGCGATCGTCTCGTGCAATATTCGAGATTACATTGAAGATGGAAAGCGGGCATGAGACCATTCCATACCCACTTTGATTTTGTTTGGTTACATCAAATGATATTTCTCGATATTGTGATCCGCGATGGTTTGAATCCTTTTTATCTCGTCCTCTCCGCCGGTTTTTTTCAAAAGATGCCTGAATCGTCCCTGGAGCTTCAGGTAATCTTCTACCGGTCTCTTCTTGATGATCTTTCTAACCGAGGTGATCTTTCCATTCTCCATTTCGAATATGGGTATCAAACCGGTCTGCACCGCTATCTGAGCCACCTTGATGGTTAAAGCGGGATCATGAATCCAACCCAAAGGACAAGGACAGTGAATCTGGATGTATTTGGGTCCCTGAATGCTTAGTGCTTTTTTAACCTTTTTCTGTAGATCGGCATAATATCCCACCGAAGCTGTAGCTACATAAGGGATCCCGTGAGCCGCTACTATTTCCGGCATCGGTTTTTTGTCCGTGGTCTTCCCCCAGGAAATCTCGCCGGAAGGGGCGGTGCTGGTGGAGGCTTCAAATGGAGTCAGACCGCTTCTCTGAACGCCGGTATTCATGTAAGCTTCATTGTCATAACAGACGTACAGTATGTTGTGCCCGCGCTCGAGCATCCCCGACAGACAGCCAATGCCTATGTCGGCAGTTGAACCGTCTCCCCCCTGGGCAATCACAAAAGCCTCTTTTTCTCTCCCCAATGCTCTCAATGCTGCTTCTATTCCCGATGCCACTGCTGCCGGATTCTCGAACAGCGAATGTATCCAAGGCATCTTCCACGCCGACTGGGGATAAGCGGACGATACCACCTCCAAACATCCCGTGGCACAGGTGGCGATCACGTTCTTACCCGCGGCATCCATTACCAGACGCGCCGCCAAAAGCTCGCCGCAGCCCGCACAGGCACGATGCCCCGGAGCCACCTGGCTCTCCACGATGGGTTCCTTCTTTTTTGTAGCTACCTTTTTATCCATGGTTGATTCTTCTTTTTCCATAGTTTTCTCCTTTAGTCATTCTCCGATTCCGATAAGTCCCGTTCGTAAATCCACGAACTGATCCTCCACGGTTTCGGATTCTGCTTTCTTAACCGCATCGATGATAGATTGGTTGGGTATGTCCCTTCCTCCCAGTCCTACCAAAAATCCGCATAACCGGGGGAGTTTCCTCTTCCCGTAGAAAACCGTTTTTATCTCGTTAAGCAATATCCCTCCCCATCCCAAAGACAAGGCTTTTTCAAATACTATGATGGTATCCACGTCTTTCAACGCATCGAAAATCGCCTCTTTGGGGAAAGGTCGAAAAGCCCGAACCTTGAGCAAACCGACATTCTGACCTTTATCCCTGAGCTCGTCCACCACCTCACGCATGGTGCCGACCACTGAACCCATTCCCACTAATGCGGTCTTCGCCCCTTCCAGTCTGTATTTATCCACCAAGCCGCCGGAATATCTGCCGAACATTTGATTGAACTCGTTCGCCACTTCCTCTATCACCAGCTTGGCTGCATCTACTGCCTGAACCAGGCGATATCTGGTTTCCATATAATAGGCTGGTTCTGCTAAGATACCGAAAGTCATCGGATCCTTGGTGGTCAAGTATCTGTTGGGTTTATAGGTAGGGAGAAACTTATCCGCCATCTGGGGATCGATCAGCTCCACCGGCTCAAAGGCATGGGTGAGGATGAATCCGTCCATGTTGACCATCACCGGAAGGGAGATCTCCGGATTCTCTCCGATCTTGTATGCCTGGATCTGCATGTCAGCTGCCTCCTGACAGTCCTCGGCATACAGCTGTATCCATCCCGAATCTCTTATGGTCATGGCATCCTGATGATCGTTCCATATGTTGATGGGGGCGGAAACGGACCGGTTGGCACAGGTGATGGAAACGGGAAGCCGTAAACCGGCTATATTGAATAGAACCTCCAGCATCAACAGCAAACCCTGGGAGGTGGTGGTGGAGTATGTCCTGGCACCGGTAACAGACGCTCCCAATATAACCGAGGCTGCGGCAAATTCGCTCTCCACATTTATGAACTCCGATTTCAGATCACCATCCGCCACCATCTGGGAAAGGTTCTCCACGATATGGGTTTGCGGTGTGATGGGATAGGCGGAGATCACGTTGGGTCGACATACCTTCACCGCCTCTGCCACTGCTCTTGATCCTTCCAACACTTTTTTCATCATCGCACCTCCAGTTCCATCTCGATATCTTTAACCGGGCATTCCTCCGCACAGATTCCGCATCCTTTGCAAAATTCCATATCCGCCCAATATTTTTTGTCCTCTCCGAATATCACCCCGTCCGGGCAGACCATCACGCATATCCGGCAATCGTTGCATTTATCATGCTTGAATACTGGCTTTTTCACTCTCCAGCTTCCGGTTTTATATTCCTTGCTCGATCCCGGCTTGACGGTGATTCCTTCCGGTTTCGTACTCCTGTTTTCAGACTTAGGCATGTTTGCCTCCTTTCATCATGTCATATGCCTTCTGAATTGCTTGTGCATTTTTTTCTCCCACCTCTCCGGGAAATCTCTCCTTTACACTTTTGATTATGGCTTCTACGGAAATCAATCCGGTTATTCCGGCAAACGCACCCATCAGGGTGGTGTTTTGAACTGCCCGGCCAATAACCTCCAAAGCGATCCGGGTGGCAGGTATGGTCTTAACTTGAGCCGATGTTTTAAGCATTAGCTCCTCCGGGGATTTCTCTGTATCCACCAAAACCATTCCATCCGGTTTCAAACCGCTGAGCACGTCTATTGCCCCTATCAAAGTGTTGTCTTGAATTATCAGGTAATCGGGCTGGTATATCTGGCTACGGCTTGTAACCTTATGATCCGCGATTCGCACAAACGATTGCACCGGAGCACCCATGCGCTCGCTCCCGAATGATGGAAATGCCTGAGCATATTTCCCGTCCTCAAAGGCAGCTACCGCCAAAAGCTCTGCCGCAGTCACCACCCCCTGACCACCGCGTCCATGTATCCGTATCTCCTTTAACATGATCCTCCTTTATGTATTGTAGGGGCGATTTGTAAATCACCTTTATGTGCTGTAGGGGCAATTCATGTGGGACATCCCGCCAAAGGCGGGGAATCGCCCCTACTTTCAAAATAATCTCGATGTCTTTTACCATATCTTTCGAAAGTTAGTGAAAAATTTCACAATCTTAATCTATTACGGGCAATATTACTTTAAGTTTTGAAATATTTTGATGATTTTCCCCTGCCCGACAACAGTAGATGCCGAGTTTTCATAGCGTTAATAAATCCCATTCAAGGTTATGTCAGGTACAAAGACCTGACACACTTTCCCGAGTTGTCCTGACAGAACAAAAACACATCAAGTATAAAAGTCTCTTGTTCCCTGACCCTCTGTCCTTGGCTCTTGTCCCTCAATCCCGGTCTCTGGACACTCGCAATTGTATTTTCGGAATCTAAAGTTTAGGTAATGTTATCTTTTTTTGCGCTTGGTACTTCCCTTTCTTGTCTTTATAGGATCTTTCACATATCTCGTCTGCTTCCAGAAAGATTATCTGGGCTATCCCCTCATTAGCGTAGATTTTCGCAGGGAGAGGAGTAGTGTTGGAAATCTCCAAAGTGGCATATCCTTCCCATTCCGGTTCAAATGGGGTGACGTTTACTATTATCCCGCACCGGGCATAGGTCGATTTTCCCAGGCAGATAGTTAGTATATTCCGGGGGATTTTGAAATACTCCACCGTCCGTGCCAGAACAAACGAGTTGGGGGGAATGATGCAAACCTTTCCCTTGAAATCCACCAGCGATTGGGGATCGAAACATTTGGGATCGATCACAGTCGAGTTCACGTTGGTAAATACTTTGAACTCGTCCGCCACCCGGATATCGTAACCGTAAGATGAAAGTCCGAAGGAGATTTTTCCCTTCTTTACCTGTCCCTCGGAGAATGGAGCTATCATCTGGTGTTCCTTGGCCATCCTCCGAATCCATTTGTCTGATTTTATGGGCATGTCTCTCCGAGAATTAAAAATTTAAAATTAGAAGGTGATGTGATTTCAAGAGAGTTTTGGGAATGTAAAATTCTTTCTGACCTTACCCATCCAATTTTGAACTTTGAACCTTGAACTTTGAAAGTTTTTATTTTCCTGAACCCTTGAATCCTCGAACCCTTGAACTTTAAACACTGTATTCCGACATGATCCTCTTGATCTTCTCGGTAAGTTTTAACGCTTCATCCAAGTTCCTTTGCCACATGTTGCGACCGAAAACTAAACCGGTAACTCCCGCTTCCATCGAGATTTTTACCTTTTCCAGCAGATCTTCATCCGATAGTTTGCTCCCGCCTGAGACCAAGACCAGCGTTTTGCCGGCTGATTTCACCACCTTCTCCATGGCTTCCAAGTGGGGCACTTTCATCTGATTGTAAGGTTTGGGCAAGTCCTTGGTTTTCGATTCGTCATATTCCGGCAGATTCAATTTCACCAGATCCGCCCCCAGCTCGCATGCCACCCGGGCAGCATAATCGACTGCATATAAACTGTCTCTCCCCCCCTTGGTTTCTATCGCCTCCCCTCGAGGGTATGCCCACATGATCAGCGGCATCCCGAACTTATCGCAATCCTCCCTTATCCGGTAGAACTGATGGATGTCTTCACCCTGGGCCGGGGAACCTACGTACAGGGTATATCCCACTGCGTCTGCTCCCAGTCTCACCGCATCCTTCACCGATGCGGTCTGCGGTGAGAAGGTGTAGTTATCTTTGGGGATGTTGGTCTTTCCGTTCAGCTTCAAAACCAGTGGAACTTCGCCCGCGAAGCTTTTAAGATATTTCTCCGCCAAACCGATATGGAACACAATTCCCGAATAACCTCCCTCTTTTGCCAGCTTCAGTTGAAAAAACGGATCTACCGATTCGGGATTGGAAAAAAAGTCAACCGGTCCATGCTCCAACCCTTGATCAATGGGGAGGAAAAGTAAAGTGCCGTTAGCCGGACCATATCGATAAAGCAGCCGATGTAGCCTGGTCCTCTTGCCCAAACCCAGATCCAGATCTTCTAATGTCATCCTCTCTTTCATCATTACCTCAGCTTTTGAAAAATTCAGATAACCTCTCCCCCAGGGCAATATCAATAACTCTAAAGAGGGGTAAAGAATCGATGGAAATTAATTACCGCTTTTTGTGCTTATAATAAAGGATGGAAATCTATGAAACCAAATCCGCCAAGGTATGTTGAGTAAGAAGCTTCATACAGTAGTCTTGAGCCTTTTTCCATATTTTGCGCAGTTCGCAGATCTCTTTCCGTTTGCAATCCCCTAGGTTGCTCAAGCACCTGGTGAAATGTATTGGTCCCTGGATACTTTCCAATAGCTCCTTCACCGTGATTTGATCTGCCGGTCGAGCCAGTGAGAATCCTCCCTTTGCTCCCCGATGGGATATAATCAAACCGGATCTGGTCAAGCTCTGAAATATCTTGGCTAAGAACTTCTCTGGAAGGTCCTCTGCTTCAGCCACCTCAGAGAGCGAAACCACCTTCCCCTTGGGTTGTTTTGCTAAATAAATCACGCCGAAGATACCGTAATCACCAGCTTTAGTAAGTTCCATAAAATCAAACTCCTCAAAAAAGAGGACTAATTATGTCTCACTAATATTATACGTTATTTTCGCCACGTGTCAACATAAATTGTTACTTTTTTCACAAGCTTGCTTCAAGCACCGCCTTGTGTCGCTCGGTCGGAAACGGAATCGTTCGTTTATACTCTGCAAAAGCTTGCTAAAGCCAGACCATATCACTCCCTCAGTGACCGATCGCTGAATTTGGTATGCAAAGAACCTATTACCATAAGACATTGGAAATTTCTATCCTCCCAATCTTCTGTGAATGTTATCCCCCATTATAAGGATGGGTAGAATGAATTCGCCATGCCTCTAACCCTTTTTCGCAATTCTTTTCCAATCTTTCATAAACTGCAACAAAAGCCTGGCTCCGAAACCGGTAGCGCCTTTGGTCCAATAGAAATAATCCTTTTCTGTGTCTATATCTTTATCTTTAAAATCCACTCCGGCTATATCCACATGAATCCAGGGAACATCACCCACAAAGGTTTTTAAGAAAGTGGCGGCAAGAATCGCTCCCCCCCATCTACTGCCCACATTCTTGATGTCGGCCAAATCGCTTTTCAAAAACTGCCGATATTCCTCCCACAAAGGCATGGGCCAAACTCTCTCTCCGCTCGTTTCACCTGCTTGGATCATGTTGATATTCAATCCCTGATGATTACTGAATATCCCTGCACAGATGGACCCCAAAGCGATCTTAATCGCAGCGGTTAAAGTCGCCACATCGATGATGGCATCCGGTTTGAAACCTCGAGCATAGGAGAGCGCATCCGCTAAAATCAAACGCCCTTCTGCGTCGGTGTTTAAGACTTCAATGGTCTTGCCCGAATGAGACTTGATGATGTCTCCGATTTTTAGAGCCGAACCAGAGGGAAGATTCTCTGCAGCTGGAATTATTCCGATTAGATGGACGGGTAATTGGAGCTTGGCACAGGCAGCAATGGCAGCGAGTACCACCGCGCCTCCCATCATGTCCCCCTTCATCTCCAGCATGTTCTCCGTCTCTTTTAAAGACAATCCCCCGGCATCGAAAGTTATACCTTTGCCCACCAGAGCCAGAGTATTCTTTTTTTTGAGTGGAGAATATTCCAGGATAATGAGCTTGGGCGGCTGATCACTTCCCGCAGCCACTGCCAGGAAAGAGTTCATTCCCAATTTTTCGATTTGGGGTTTGGAGAGGACCTTGCATTCCAGTTGGTTCTCCCGGGCAAGTTTTATAGCCACTTGTCCCAAGACAGTCGGGGTTAACTGGTTACTGGGCTGGTTGGCCAGATCGCGTGTAAAATTAGTGGCCCAGGAGAAGATTTCTCCATCCCTTACGCCTTTTTCTATCTCCGGTTTTCTTTTTAGCTTACTGGCTAGGATGGTCAAATACTGCAAAGCATTCTCCTGGTCAACATTTTCCGTTTTATAACGATCCAATTTATAATTGGCCAGATGTATCCCCTCTACTATGGCCTGGGAGGATTCCCGGAGCTTGATCGGGAGATGATCTGATTCTAGTGCCAAAACCGCGAGACTTTTTATCTTCAACTCCTTGGCTTTTTTCCCGGCATATCCATAAGCCTTTCGAACCTTCTCTAATGTGACCTCGTTCTTTTTTCCCAAACCGGTCAGGATGATTCTCTTGGCAAAAGATTCATTCTGAGGATACAGAACTACTGCTTGTCCTAATTTCGCAGTAAAATCACCGGAGACAAGCAGTGGGGCAATGGTGCTGGAAAGTCTGTCGTTTGGAATCTGAAGGGTAGTAGTCGATTTTGACTCAGCCTCAAAACACCCCACAATGATCGCATCTTCTCCTACATTGTCAATTTGACCTGACTTGACTTGCGTTTGCATGGAAATCTCCTTTATCTATTCGTTTGATACCATCCAAGTCTCCGTATGATTTAAAACCAAACAAAACTTCGGATTAGGTGCATTCATCTGAATTGGATTCCAGTTGGACCTGATTCAAGGCTGTCCTGGAATACTTTTTTGATTCCTTCGATTAAACTTCCGAGCTACTGAACCTTTAAACTTCTAAACCAACAGAAATTACGGATCGTCTTCTTTTTACTCGTTAAAACTATAACTCAAACTTAATAAATGTGCAAGTTTAAAATGTTACCGCTCGACCCGTAAATCCGTAAAAAAGGAGTAAATCTTGGTGGAAAATCACTTGCTAAAAATGCGGAGTCATTTTTAAGACCTGCGGTTTTTCTCCCGATATAAAAATTATGAACCCCATGTTGGATAGATTTATCTGTAAGATTTCTTTCAAAGGAGGGTACGGTGAATAAACAGACCGAGTTGATTCTCGAGGAAACCGACAAGAAAAAACAGAAAGAGGATGTTGACCCTGCTAGTGCCGGTCATTCGGGGGGAAAAGATGTTTCTTCATTGAACCAAAAACCTCCGGATCACAATTTAAATCAGAACGAGATAGATTTGTCGACGGGATCCTCCTCCCTCGAAGTGGAAATGACGCAAAACCACAAAGCCAACGAAACCAGACGACTTGCTGCAGAAAACGATATGGCCGAGATAAAACCGGAAGTCGAAGAAAATCGCATTTCAGTCATTGAGCCGGACGATATGGCATATCAGACTGAGACTTATCCGAGCTCGACTGAACGAACAAAGGACCCCAGAAAAGACCACCCCGAAAAAAAGAAAACTTCGCCTGCCAGATCCAAAAGTAAAAAACTCAATCTCAATGAAGTGGAGGGAAACAAGCCGGACAGATCGAAAACCGCCCATGGAAAACGAGAGCCAAAGCTGCTTAGTACTATTTCCCAACCGGTAAACATGAGTAAAGGGGTAGCCTACCTTATCGGAAATACGATCAAGCTCACCGGCGGGGTCAAGCTTCTGCCGGGGGATGAGATAAAAATCAAAGACAAGGAATTCGTTCTCCGGTCCAAGCAGAAAAGATCTACCGCCATGTATGCTGGAGCTGCACTGGCTTTGCTTATCGGGCTGATATTGTTCACTCCTCTTTTCAGCTCTCATAACCATGGAAACCTTGTGGGGGTGGTGTTGGATGAAAATACCAGATACTCGGTCCCTCATGCCAAAGTCTACTTAAAGGAGACCGGCAAGTCGATCCAGACCAATCCGTTGGGTTTCTTCATATTCGAAGAACTCTCACCGGGTTTGTACTCTATTGAAACCTCCAATACCGGATATCGAACCAAAAAAGAGAATGTCACCATCACCAAAGATCAGTCCACCACCCTAGGTATACTTTTGTCTCCGTTGTCCGGCGACGCCTACTCGAAATCCCCTTCCACCGGCTCCCCCGAGCCCGGAAATCGGGAAACGACTCCATCCAAGGTGGGGACCGGAATATCCGATTATGGTTCAATCCGGATTAAATCCAACATTTCAGATCCGGTGATACTGGTGGATAATAAGACGGTGGGAACGGGTAACAAATTATTCCAGAAGATTGCACCGGGCACTCACCAAATTACCGTTTCCAAAGAGGGCTATTATGACTGGGTGGGAGAAGCGAAGGTGAATCCTGGGGAGACCTTGAACCTGCAGGTTCAACTCTCCGAGGAAAAAACAGCCACCTTACCCCCTCCATCTGGAGCGATTACCTGAATTTGAGCAATCTTCAAAAAAACTCCGGCGATTTGACACAAGCTTTGAGCTCTTTTAACCAAGCCCTGAGTTTGAAGCCGGATGCTCCCGAAGTGCTTCAGGGAAGAGGAAGCACCTACCTGTTAAGCGGGGACAAGACCAAAGCCGCAGAGGATTTGGATAAAGCCGGCAAACTCTTTTTGAATCGGCAGGATTACCAGAGCGCCATCCTATGTTTCAATGATCTTATGACTTTGAACGACCAGGATCCGTCCTATCCTCTTAACCGGGGTATCTCTTATCTTAAAATAGGACAATATCAAAATAGCATACCCGATCTGAAAAAAGCATTGGAGCTGGACGAGGGACTCTTTGCGGGTTATCTGAATCTGGGAGAAGCTTATAGTAAAACCGGTGATCATAAACTTTCCATCGAAGCATATAAACGTGCCCGCAAGCTGAATCAGAAGAGTCCGGAGGTTTATGCGGGTTTAACCAAAGCTTATTATGCCAAGGGGGATAAATCGGAAGCCAAAAAAAGTTATCGTAAATATGAAGAGCTTTCCACTTATCTAGATCGGGAGAAGATGAAACAGGATCCAAAGTGGGATGAGATCCTGAAGGATATCGGGGTCGTGCCATAATCCGGGCAGGGAATCAAATACAGTTTACGTCTGGATGGATTACATTTCACTTTATTAAGAAACCGGAACCTCCACCGTCTTCTGTTCTGAAGATTTCTTCATGCCGAATCTCTCGGTGACACTGATAATCTGATCCAGATGGAAAGGTTTGGGTATTACATAATCGACTTTATTCTTTTTTATCTCCTCTTCGCTCAATTGTGCCCCCCAGCCCGAGATTATTATCACCGGTTTATCCGGATGGTTCTCCTTTATCCTCCGGTTCACCTCCCAGCCGGAGATACCTGGCATTCCCAGATCGGTAAATACCAGATCAAATTCCTCCAGCTCGAAAACCTCCAGCGCTTCTTCCCCATTGCCTGCAAGGGTTACCTGGTGGTCCGACATCGTTAAGAGATCTTTCAATATCTCCCGGATATTCTCGTCGTCATCCACCACTAATATTCTCAATCGGTCATTACCCGGTTTCATCTTGAAGTGGTCCGTGCTTTGATTACCGTTTTCCACCTTTCCTGCCCTTTCTATGTTTTTTTTGACTGGGAGAAGAAGGGAGGTCATTCCTTTCCCTTTATACCCCTACCCGGTTACGTTTTACCCATCGGTTCTTTGTTGGGAACTGTCTTCCGGGTTACAAGATCTCCGATAATACTCAGGATCTGCTGCATGTTGAAAGGTTTGTTTATTACCAGATCCACATTCTCTCTCTTCTGTGCATACCGGTCTGTTTTTACTCCCCACCCGGTAGAAAGAATCACCGGAGTGTGAGGATTCAAATCTTTAATCTTGTCTGCCACTTCCCAGCCCGACATACCCGGCATCCCCAAGTCGGTTATCACCAAGTCAATCTTATGTGTTTTGAAGAGCTGGATCCCTTCCTCTCCGTTCTCCGCCTGGGTTACGGTATGACCAGCCGACGAGAGAATCTCCTCCAAAACTTCGCGTATATTTTTCTCGTCCTCTATCACCAGGATATGGGCATCTCCCCCACCGGGGATGAGGGTCGATTCTTTACCCTCCACCCGATCGCACCGGGGTAATTTTATGGTAAAAGTACTCCCCTGACCGGGTGCGCTTTCCACGGTGATTTCCCCCCGGTGGTTGGTGATTATGCCATAGGCTAAACTCAGACCCAAACCGGTTCCCTTCTCCCCTTTGGTGGTATAGAAAGGAACGAAAATCTTGCTTTTAACCTCTTCGGTCATTCCTATACCTGTGTCCTTTATCGTTAAATAGATATGCTCATTATCCTCATTGGTTATAAGGGTCAAAATCCCCCCCAGTTGCATGGCATCTCCAGCATTGAGAAGAAGATTGGTTAAAACCTCTCGCAGCTCAGTGGCATCCCCCGTTACCATGCCGGTAGAGTTCAGTTCCTTCTTAATCTCAATTTGAATACCGGAAAGAAATGCCTCATCCTTCCAATATGCCCTGGTCATCTCTAGAGAGTCTTCTATTAAGCTATTTAGATCCACCGGAGAATAAGCCTTATCCGATTTCTCTTTTACGAACTCCCGAATGCGGGAAAGGATTTTGGCACCGTCCATGACCGATTTTTCGATCACCTGCAGACTCATCTCGGTTTCGCTAGAAACACTTTTCTCACCCTTTTTCCATTTCAACAAAAGGAGCTGAACCCGGCCCAAAATGGAGGCTAAGATGTTATTGAAATCATGTACCACTCCGCTGGCCATCTCACCCAGTGCCCGGAATCTTTCTATCTGGATCATATGGCTCTGGGTACTCTTCAGATTCTGGTAGGCTTCTTCCAGATCAGAAAATAGTTTGGCGTTCTGCAATGCCACGGAGAGATGATCCGCAATGGAATTCAGCAGTTGAATCTGATCCTCCCCGAAACCCCTATCTTTACTGCTTTCCAAACCTAACACCGCAGTGACATTATCGTTATCCCGGATGGGGATCAATACATATGATCTCACCCCTTCCGAATAGAGTAACCGGTCCTCGGGATTGGATTCGTAGTTCAAGACCAGCTTCTCCCGATGAGAAGGTTTCCGGGTACATATTACCTGATACATGTTGGTTTCATCCGCCGGGATGCTCTTGGTTACCCGGGGGGTAAGATTTTCTTTGGGGCAAAAGCTCATTTCCATCTTGAAAAGACGTGGGTGAGGATGCCAGAAACACAGGCTGATCCGATCATAGTCCACTATCTTGTTCAATTCCTTGGAAACGATATGGAAAATTCCCTTCAAATCCAGGGTAGAACTTATCGCCCGGTTGATCTGGTCTACCAGCTCTAATCGCCAGGCTTTTCTTCGGGTATCGTTATACAGTTGAGTGTTCTTTATGGCCGACGCCAACAGGTCGGCGATGGTCTCCAGAACCGCTACATCCTGTTGATTGAACATATTTTTGCTGAAGCTTTCCACATCCAGTACTCCCACTACCGTTCTTCCGCTTTTTATCGGAACGCAGAGCTCCGATAACGTATCTGCAATGGCTGGAATGTAGGAAGGTTCCTTAGTAACGTCGTTGCATAAAATGGCCTTTCCCGCCTCTGCTGCTTTCCCCACCATCCCCATCCCTTTTTTGTGACGATAACTCGGTTGGACTATGTTTTCGGATTTGCCGCAATAACTCTTCAATATCAATTCTCCTCCGGCTTCATCCGCTAAAAACAGGTAAATATTGTCATATTTCAAGCTCAACTGGATGACCTCTGTGGTGCTCTCTAAAAGCTTATCCAGATTCAGGGTGGAAACCACCTTCCGCCCCACATCGTTGATCAAAGCCAGTTTCAGATTGCTTTTCCTCTCCTCCGAGAAAAGACGGGAATTTTCCAAAACCACCGCGATCTGAGAAGCCAACTGGGTAAGTATCCGTATGTCTTTATCCCCAAAAGCAAAGAGCTTTTCACTCTCAGCGTCCAGCACCCCGATGATCTCGCCTTTAAGCTTCAAAGGTACGGCTATCTCCGATCTGCATCCCTCCTTCCCCGGCACGTATCTCGACTCCCTGGAAACGTCACCCGCCACCAAAGGCTCTCCGGTCTTGGCTACCCATCCGGTGATACCCTCTTGACCTATCTTTATTCTCAGGTTCCGGATATGATCGCCGGAAAAGCCGTGCGCCGCTTTGATGTATAATTCCTGGTTTCCCTTATCCACCAGAAGGATGGCGCAGTTTAAGTACCCAAAGGATTCGACCACGACCTTCAATATCTGTTCCAATAGTTCGTCTAAATCCAAAATGGATGAAAGCCTCTGCCCCACCTCATATAAAGAAGAAACCTCTTCTGCCTTTTTTTTCACGTCCTCAAATAACAGGGAATTCTCTACGGCAAAAGCTGCCTGCGAGGCAATGGAATTGCATAGATTCAGATTTTCATAGTTAAGTTTTCCGGTGTCTCTCATTCCCGCTCCCACCACCCCCAGGGTGCGATTACCTCTGGTAAAGGGAATCAGTATCGTCTCACCTTTTTTCCGCAAAGGCAACAGCTGTTTCTCCAAAGAGTCCAGCTGGTCCTCCTGGTCTATCTTAACCCATCTTCCGGTTTGAATCGCTTGGCTATGAAAAGGTAGACCCTCCAGGGGTAAAGTGTTACCTGGTTTCATCCCCTTTAAGGTGGTGGCTATATATTCGTCATTCCGATCGAGCTTGGAACTTTTACGGTCAGCGTCCTCTCTTGAGGATTTTTCCTCGGGGTTGAAGATCGATGTTTCCAAAACCAGGTTTTCCTTTTTCTGATCCAAAAGGACCACCCAGCCAAAATCTGCAGACAGGCTTTTCATCACCTGCTGAGTCAGGACATATGAAATCTGATTGAGTTTCAGGCTGGCAGAGAAAGTACTCAGAGTCTCATTCAGTATGGTCAGATCATGCGCTCTTTTGGTCCATCCGGAAAGCAGATTGATGTTTTCTATGGTCATCCCTATTTGCAGTCCGATGGCTTCCAAAAATTCATTCTCCTCCAGGCTGGGTTGACGGGATGTCGAACTGGTCAAAACCATCAAACCGAGCATCTTTCCTTTGGCTAAGAGCGGAATTAAGGCCAGTATTTTAATCCCCTTACTGCTTAAATCGTTAATCTGCTGTGTACCCAGACCGGATATCTCCGGCCTGAGTCCGATCTCCTCCAGGTTTGAAACCAGGATGATCTGCTTGCGCTTCTCTGCTTCTCTGAATAACTCCTCAAAAACGGGAATCGGGGTGAAATCTTTAACCGATTCAAACTGGGCGAATTTACATACGCTCTCCAGCAGTGCTCCCTTGCCTGCTCTTAATGACAGACGCTTATCTGCTTCCTCCCGCAGAAATATGACCCCTCCATCATAAGAAGTCGCCTCCAGGATGATTCCTAAAACTTCGCTTAAGATCTGATCCACATCCGTTGTCTGGTTCACTGCCGTGGTGATGGCACTTAGGGCGATTAACCTGCTTTTCACCTGTTTTATCTCTTCCGATTCGTCTTTTGGATACTTCCTGACTTTTTCCAAACTCTCACCCGCAACACCTTTTTCTCCTGTTGGTTTGTTGGTAATTTCAGCCACGGAAAACGCTCCTCGAAACTTTCGGATTAACTGATAAAACGATAAAAGTATCTTCCGATTTAGCCAGATGCTTAATCCCGATCCGGCGGAGACAATGACCAAAAGAAGGAGCATTTCAGAACGTCCAATGTGACGTGGAGCTATAAGATAGACGTAAAGCCAGCACAGGAAAAAGAGGGTAACAGAGGAGAATAGGATGGACCCCCATAGTCTTCTCTGGGAAAGTAATATTTTCGATAGGGACGGCAAAAGTCGCATGATTTTCTACTCAGGTATCGCTATTCCCTTTTGATAACCCGGCCTGTTTTTATGAAGAGACATGCTCCTCATAAACTGGAATTCCCCTGTTTTCCCCTTTATTGACATAAGGGGAATACGAAAACTCTTCTAAGCAGCTATGTATCCGGTCCACTCCGTTCTCAATATTTTTCAGATATTTAAGACTGCCCTGGTTTAAATTTGACAGAGAGAATCTCAAAAGTTCAGCCGAGCCCCGGATGGCGGTCAAAGAATTGTTGATCTTATAGCTTAAATCAAAGAAGGGACTCTGATCGACTACTTGCGCAGGTGTTATCCGCTCCGGGATTTCATTTTTTTTCAACTCTTCCTTAAGACGTGCATTGACCCGGGAAAGCAGTCCTTTTTTCAGAGCTATACAAGCTTGATTAGCCCGGTGTTTCATATGACCGAGCTCCGCTTGGGTCAACGGTTCTCTGGTCCAACTGCGCATTTCTCCTATAGAGATGACCCCCACCGCCATATCCTGCAAAAGTAGCGGGATTAAAACGCCGGATTTGATTCTCTTGTCCATGATCAGACCAGCCTCATCCTTCGATATATAACTTTCCGGATCCTCCTGGTTTATCAGCATGGGCTTCTTGGCTGTCAAAGCCAACCTATGCCAGGGAAGTTCCTGCAAAGGGAATTGATCGTCTTTCCTTAAATCTATCCCCTCGGATCTGATTTGATGGGTGGCACAACTGATCAGTTGGTCTTTCTTTTGGTTCAACAGGGTCAGTCGGACAAAACTCTTTGGCAGCTCCGAAGCCAGGCTTGCGGTTACATCTTTTATCAGGGAGTAAACGTCCTCTTCACCCACCAGTCTTTTTTCAAAATCACCCAGGGAATGATCCAGAAACTCTCTGCGGGTCAATCTCTCATTTTGAACCTGTTCATACGCCAGACGAGAAAACACAAGGATTAGTGGTCTTAACCATTTTTCATCGCCGGCGGAATAAAAACCAGTTTCCTGATGTCCCAGACTTAAAGCGCCATATATCGATTCACCATGAACCAGAGGAAAAACGATCTGAGATTTAATCCCGCAGTTTTTACAAAGAGACATACCCTTTTTGTCATCATTAACACTAATGGTATGATCCACCCAGGCTTTTTTGGAACTCATCATCTTACCGAACACGCTATCTTTTATTGGTCCACCCTTACGTCGTTCCACCAGCACCCCTCCGGATTTGCCGATGGTGATCACTTCCGGGTCCTTCGCTGTTCCCGTATTCAAAAACAGCGATATCTGATCAAAGTCCACTATCCTTTTTATTTCCGCACCCAGCCGGGGAAATACTTCCTGCAGCGTGGTTCCTTCCTGTGCCGCATCCGAAATGTTTCCCAATGCAGACAGGAAACTTCTTCTTTTTTTGTTCCGGTGGGAGGTTAAGTTTTGTTGTACGGAAAGTCCCAAAGTTTCACCCAAACTGGTTAAAAATTGTGACTCCTGATAAGAAAAACGGTCGGGTTTCGAATCATACAGCCCCAACAGACCCAATATCTTTCCAGAGAATTTGATGGGGACGCAGGCGAAGGAGGTAATGTGATCCTCTTCTGAAAAAAGAGTGCCATATTCGGGCAATGCACCTACCTCCGAAGTGCTGGTGACTTGTCTGGACTGGCTGGATTCTCTGTACCAGCTATTTTTGGTGTAAAGATCGAAAACCGTATAAAGTTTTTCGGGAGATATCCCCCCGTACGCCACTATCTTCATTTCGGGAGAATCAAAAGTGGGTTTGAAGATCACTCCCATTTTGTAATCCATGATGTTCAAAATATCAGCCAAAGTTCCCTTTAGTATCTCGTCCATATCCTGATGGCGATTGATGGTGGAAAGGAGGGAGTGCAGGCAGGTAAGCTGTCTTAACCGTCGGGTGGCATTCTTTTTCGCTTCCGCTGCGACACCATACCATTTGAGGAAACCAATCAAAATAATACCCCCCCCCATCACATAACTGAATATCTCCGCTGCGCTAAAAATCTGCAGCCAAACGGGTGAAGCAACTTGAGTCTGATTCCAGGTGAAGATCCGGCTTAAATTCCCTCCCCAAATCAGTAACCCTCCTCCCCATAATACTAATTTCCAGCTGTGCAGGTGGTAATCAGAATATCTCTTCCCTTGTCTTAGAATGAGAACCACCAGGAAAAGAAAAACAAAAACCAAAATCGATGCCCATATCAGGTTACCCATGCTCCTTCCTCCTTCCCGAGATATGAAAATACCTCCGGACAAACATGTTTTCACACCGGCAGTTTCCGGCTGCGGTTAAGCATAAGCTGATCTTCCTCCCGGAGAATAATCGGAAGCAAATCTTTAAGGGGGATGATTTCCAAAAAGTACATTTCATTACCCATGATCCCATTGCCCCGCTGGGCTTTTACACAGTACATTTGTATTATCGACAGAAAGCCCGACTGTTTTAGTGTGGAAAGATGCGTAATGGAAGCAATCCGTATCTTAGACTGGCGGCAGGATTTGGCGTTAACTACCGAAAAAGATACGGGTATATCGGAACGGAAAAGCGGGGATTAAAATATGTCGAATCTTTTTATCCTCTCCCGGAGGGTGTTGCGGGATATGCCCAGGATTTGCGATGCCTTTACCTGATTATGATTCACCGCTTTCAACACCGCCGAGATCATCGTCTTTTCCAAATCGGAGAGAAGACGATCGTAGATTTGCCCCCCACATTCACGAATTATTTGATCGAATATGGGACTCAGCACCTGGGTGAACAACTGGTGATATCCTTGAGTATTAGAAGGGGTAGAAAGCAGGGACTTCTCTTTGTCTTTACCCGCTTCCTCGGATTTTTTATCTTGGCTGGAAAGCCGGACTGATCCCAAAAGCACTTTCTTCTCCTGTTTTAAGGGTTTAGAGGATAAAGCTTCCCTTACCATAAATGCGAGCTTCTCCATCTGCACTGGCGGGGTTAACCAGCCATATATCTGCCCATCTGACTCCAGCTCCTTAACCTGATGTGATCTGTGATCGAAAAGAACTATCAGAGGAAGAACCGAATTCAGTCTTTTGATCTTTTTAATCAACTCCGGAGTCGACAGGTCCATGGAATTCAAATCGAATATCACCAGATCGGGTTTGGCGTTCAAAAGGGAAGTCAAAACGCTTTTCCCTTGGGGACATACCAAAAGCTTAAATTCCCCCGGATCGAGATATTCATTCAGATCCTGAGAAACCTTAGGATCCGAGCCCACCACCAATATCTGCTTCATCGGCATTGAGATTTATCGTTTAAGATGAAAAGCTGTTCTTGCTAAAAATAGTATCGGCAGGAAAATATTTAACTGAAGCGGCAAAGGAATGCGAGGGGATATTTTTGCTTATGAAAAAGGAAGTTGAAGATAATTCATATTCCTTTATGCTCTGGAGAGGGAATGATCGTATGAGGACGAATTCTTATGGATTATAAGCTAAATCTGGATATCGTTTCTAATTGGTGATCTTAAGGAAAAAAGAACATTCCCCCCTTGTTCTTCACTTTACTATAGAATCTATTAACTTCAACGCCCCTTCTTTCCCCCTCTCCCCTACCTCCAGCTTAGGTCCCACACAGGAGGGACAGCCGCCGTCGCAGCCGCAGGCTTGAATCATCTCACCGCAGGCTTTCCACAATTCCGGGGTTAGATGGAATAGCTTCTCGGAGAATCCCACCCCTCCCGGATAGTTGTCATAAACATAAATGGTGGGAAGGTCGGAAAATGGCGATTTAACCTGAGGGAAGGTCCTTATATCCCGGGGGTCACACATGACCCACAACGGTACCACCTGCCGTAATAGGTTGGACAAAGCTTTCAAACTTCCGGCCAAATCATCGGTGGAAAGACCCAGCCGGGACGATATCTCACTGGGAAATTCGAACCAGAAAGCGGTGGTATGCATCTGTTGTTCGGGAAGGTTGATTTTCCCGAAACCGACGTTCTCATGAGTATTGAATTTGATCTTCTTGTACATGGTGGCTAAGGTGGTTACCGAAACCTCACCATAAGCTTGATTACCCCTGGTTTTCTCCATCTTTTGAGTAACCTCTAATACCTTGAGATCCGTTTTGGTGATGGCATCGGTGTAATAATCCACCTCCACCTCCTTGGCATAAGCCTTCTTCCCGTCCCAATCCAATTCCTCTATCTGGTATTGGTCCGCCCCGTGCAGGTAAATCGCATCCTGGTAAAGAAAGACCGGGGCACTGAAATAATCCATCTCCCCGATGACTTTGTTTCTGTCGGTGGAGTCTAAGATCACGAAGTTCTCCGGGGTGGCGCTGCGCAGGCTCACCTGTTCCGCCGGGTAAACCTCGGCAGTCCAGTGCCATTTCCCGTCCACATGATGAAGAATTCTTAGTTCCTCCAGGTGGTTCAATATCTTCTCGGTCTCATTCACCCCGAAATTCTCTCCTTCCTTGAAAGGAAGCTCAAAGGCAGCACATTTAATATGGCTGATGAGAATTATCAGATTGTTGGGATCGACGATACCGGATTCGGGGGTTTGACTGAAAAAATAATCGGGATGGTGGATGATGAACTGGTCCAGAGGAGAGCTGTTAGCCACCAGGATCGCTGCGGATACGTCGGTTCTCCTTCCCGCCCTGCCTGCCTGCTGCCAGGTGGAGGCGATATTACCCGGGTATCCCGCCAAAATCGATACGTCCAACTGCCCGATGTCTATCCCTAACTCCAGTGCATTCGTGGAGACCACTCCCCGAATCTTGCCATCCCTAAGACCTTTTTCAATCTCTCTCCTCTGCAAAGGCAGATACCCGCCCCGGTATCCTCTCAATGAGTCCGCCGGTCTCTTGGCTTTCCTCATCGCTTCGGTCAGATAGGTCAAAAGTATTTCCACCCGCAGTCTGGACCGGGCAAAGATAATGGTCTGGATATCATTCAACAGGAATCTCTCCGCCAGCCTTTGGGTCTCGTTTATGTACGATTTTCTTATCCCCAGTTCCTTGTTTATAACTGGGGGATTATATAAGATGAAATGTTTTTCCCCCGATGGAGCTCCGTTATTGTCCACCAGAACTGCCTCTTCCTCGATTATCTTTTGGGTTAGCTCGGATGGGTTGGCTATGGTGGCAGAACAGCAGATGAATTGTGGATTAGAACCGTAGAAACGGCAGATCCTTTTAAGCCGTCGGACCACGTTGGCCAGATGGCTTCCGAACACCCCCCGGTAGTGGTGTATCTCGTCGATCACCACAAAACGTAAATTCTCGAATAGTTTGATCCATCTGGTATGATGAGGCAGGATTCCGGAGTGCAGCATGTCGGGATTGGTAATCACGATATGCCCGGCGGTGCGGATGGCATGCCGGGCGGAGCGCGGGGTATCTCCGTCAAAGGTGTAGGTTTTGATGTCCACGTCCAGGTCCGTCACCAGTTGGTGCAGTTCCGCCACCTGATCCTGAGATAATGCTTTGGTGGGGAAAAGATACAATGCCCTGCTTTCCGGTATCTCCAGAATTTTGTTTACTACCGGAAGGTTATAACATAAGGTCTTGCCGGAAGCGGTGGGAGTGACTATGGCTACGTTTTTACCCGAAAGGATATTCTCAATTGCAGTGGCTTGATGGGAGTAGAGTTTTTTGATTCCTCTTTTTTCTAATACCGACTTTACCCGCGGATTCATGCTGGTGGGGAATTCGGAATAGATCGCCTCTTTTGGATGGATAACTTCCCAGTGCGAAATGCAGCTTCTGAAATACTGATCCTCTTTAAGCTCGTCTAATATTTGTAACAAATTCATAAAACTATCCCCTTTGCATTATTTCGAGTAATTATCATATCTGAGGATGATTTGTCAAGAAGAATTCCGCGATGTCCTCCAAATTGCATAGCCAAGACTTCACATTTCCTAAGCGAAGTCGGAGGACGGCTTGGCGGTTGTACCCAGTGTTGTTTAATCGCGTAGCCGAACCTTCACGGCTAGGTGGTTATAGAACATTGAAGTATTGTATCTAACTTACTACAATTGTACCGAGATTTCTGGAAAATTAAGGATTATGAGCGGGGATAATCATAACTAATGAAAGTACGTACCGCAGAAAGAAATGGGATAGCCAGTTGAGCTATCCCATAAATTCCTTGTTATTACGATACCAATGAAACAGTGTTGTCCTGGTTTTAGATATTACCACACACCCGGACACTTAAGGACAATTTCCGGATAAGCCTTGAACAAATAGTTTAGCAATGTAACAATGTCTCCAACTTCAATACTCTCGCTATTATTCACATCTGCACGTGAAATCGGTCCGGTAATTGTGGAAGGGGAAAATCCCTTAAACAGATAGTTTATCAGAGCGACAATGTCACCTATTTCAATCAGTCCGTTGTTATTGACATCACAACATAGTATATGATTCAGATGAGCCGATCCCACCCAAGCTCGGGCAGAAGCCACTTTACTCTGCAGATCAGCCAGACCACCCGGAGCTGCTACCTCCACCAAGGTAAAAGAGACATGGGTATTCAGATTAGTACCTGCTGAAATCTTCCGTGCTGTCACTATATGACTGCGATCTACTATCGAATCAGGGTCTTGTATCGTTCCCGGAACGTTACCCCTGGCCAATTGATAGAACTGCCCATCTCTCCAACCCCACGGTGACTGCGGATAAAGATAAACATCATTGCGCAGATTGTAAGTCCCCCAGGGTAGGGTACTCTCTCCGGATTGGAAACCCTGGATCAAAGCCATGCCAGTATGGTAATCATTGTATTCGGGATGTGCCCCGGTATAGTCCCAGCCTCGCTGGTATGCTATGTTGTTGGTGGCATCGTAACCCGCCCGGTTCCTTCCATTCTGGCTACCCAGGGTATCCCAGGGTGCGTCCAGATCCATCATCACCCCGATGTAAGTATCGTCGTAACCGGTGAAAGTCGGTTGGGAGGGCCACCAGATGGGTGGATCGTGTATCTCCACCGTCACAAACTTGATCACGCAATGCTTCAAAGCATCCGGGGCAGTGGACTTGAAAAAGACGTTCTCGTGCAGGATCTCAAACCACCACCATTTGGTGTCTACCGGCGGATTCAGATCATGGATGGAGACGTTCCAGCTATACTCCAGCCAAAAGTCGTTATACATGGAGTTCAAGTAAAGCTTCTCCCGGGCAAATGTATGCTGGTCATTGTCACCATAATATCTCCCTACCAGGGTATCGTTGCTCTCCGTGGTGGCAACAAATAGCCCTCCGTTGAAAAAGACCTCATGCACTGTATCCGGGAAGGTTCCCGTGTCGTGTATCCACTCCTGACCGTTGGCGTTGACGTACATCCGCAATATCCCATTATCCAGGGTATCGTAAGTTAATGGGTCTCGAGGACATTCGTAATAATCGTTAGCTACTATAGCCCAGATCGGTATCGATTCAGGTGGTTGATTTGGCTCATCGGTTGTAACGATGACATTACCGTCAATTAAGGTGTTATTACAGGCTCCCGTTCCATCAATGGTGAAGTTCACTGTGGCAATGTCTCCGGGTAATAGAACGGTTGGAGGAACGTTAGCCACAATGCAGGGATCGTCATCACTTACACTGTAAGTCAAAGGTCCATTTCCAATGTTGCGGATCTGAAAAGACATGCTTCTTATTTCACCCGGGATAACCTTCAGAGGAGGATGAATCCAGTCCGGATACGATAGATAGTGTAACTCGCCTTGAGGGTTGGCATTGATATCCCATGCGGAAATGTGCAGATACATCACTGGATTGTCCAGCCAGGCGCTGGGATTGTCCTGAACTGCTCCGCCGGCATCCCTATCGCAGATATACTGGATATGGAGATCACCATTATACATATTTTGTGCTGACGAAGACCAGTGTTCGCTTAAGCAGGTACCCGGAGCACATCCCGGAGTCCGGGTGTTGGTTAAGTTAAAAGCTCCTCCCCAGGTAGCTCCGCCATCCAAACTACCGCTGCCATAAAGCTCCCCGTTGCCATAATCATTAGCCGACTTGTCGGTGCTGTCAAATTGAGTCCAGATGCAATACAGATAAACTGAGTCCCCGGTCGGATGATATATCGGATTTTGGGCTGAAATGCTCATCTTGGCGATGTTTAGATTATTTGATCCCGGATTAGCATTTTCCTGAATTTTGCTGGTGATCAGATTGATCCCGGATTTCTTACTCCAATGATATAATCGTGCTATCCCTGGGTTATAATTGCCTGGTTCTGTGGAATCAAACCCTACCGTGACATAGACTATATGCAGACTATCCTGATAATCATAACAGGCGCTAAGATCATGTACTGCTCGCTCCGTGCCGCCGGTTCCATAATTGGTGATATTGAACTCCGGAGGAGGCCAGGGATTCCCGGCAATCCAATCGTTGGCATTGTCCATCGACTCGACATAGCATACATCGGCTAAATAATCGGCGGTCCCGAATACAGCCGGTTTCATGAATACTACCGCCACTCTTCTGGAAACTGGTGATACCGTTACTGTGGGGGATACTCGTAGTGTAGAATCCAAAGAACTTAATTGAGCAAAAGAACCTGGCCCGTTTACATTCTTGGCAATTTTGTAAGTCCTGGTTTCTCCATCATTGAAACATTGGCAGATCATGGTATCATTGGTACCTAAATAGCAGCGCTCATAAGGGATCATATAGGTCAAAACACATGAAGCTTGTGCTTCGGTCATCACAATGTGGATGTAATCCCTCATCTCTGCTGTGTCATACAAAACCTCTGCTTTAGGCCACTCTCCCGGCTCTCCCGAGGGAGAATTACTGATGTAATCCGGAAGATCCCAATGACGACCAAACGAATTACTTCCCGGTCCGTCCGCCATAGTCAAGGTAGTCGCCCATACAGGAGTGCCACTAGTCCGGTGATAAACCACCACTGACGTCCCATCATGCAGATGAGTCTGGTTACTGTATCCAGCATTCGTCGCTCCTCCATCTGCATGGGTTTGACCAATGTAAACTCCAAACGGATTTTTACAGTTGGCATCCACGTAACGGGGACCGGGTGGATAAGGATGATCGCAAAACATCCAGGAAAAATGCCTGTAACCGTTATTGGTGACCGAAATCATCCGGCCGATAGACCCGTTCTGCTGAAAATCATACCAGGTAGAGCCGATCTGATCATGCTGGATGATAGTGCCAACCGAAGGCCAAATATCTTCGCAGTTGCTTTGATACGGAATCCCGCCTGAACTCTTAGCCGGAGGAACATAATGTGGTCCCGATTTGGGACAATCCTTTGTTCCTCCAGGTGAATCTGCTGCATACTCTTCATATATGGAGCGTAGCCTCGGTTTTTGTTTCTGCTGGGCTGGATAGCTATTCACTGCTAAAATCAGCCCCCCAAGACAAATGAGGACAAGACAAACCATTGTTTTTGTCTTCATTTCTACCTCCATACTTCAATATATTCCCACATCTCCTTCCCTCTTTTACCACACTCCCGGACATTTAATCGAAGAAGCAGGGTAACCCTTGTAAAGATAGTTTATTTCGGCGATTATATCTCCTACATCAATCGTGCCACTGCTATTGCAATCTAACCTTGCCGAAGGTCCACAAGTAGGAATGGAATACCATTTGTAAAGAAAATTGAGTTTGCAAATCACGTCGCCGATATCCTCTCTGCCATCGCAATTACAATCTCCGCACAGGATTAATGGCTTTCCAGCTACCCAAGTTCGTGCAGAATCAACATAAGCCTGCAATTGAGAAAGTCCTCCCGACGCCGCTGTCTCCACCAGGGTGAAAGAGGAACGAGCTTTCGGATCAGTACCAGCCGAAATCTTCAGGGCAGTCACAATCTGGCTCCGATCTACGATCGAATCCGAAGCTTGAATCTCTCCCGGAACGTTACCTTTAGCTAACTGGTAAAATTGCCCGTCCTTCCAACCCCAGGGAGATTGAGGATAAAGATAAACATCGTTACGCAGGTTGTAGGTCCCCCAGGGTACGGTACTCTCACCCGGCTGATAACCCTGGATCAGAGCCATGCCGGTATAGTAATCGTTGTATTCGGGATGCGCCCCGGTAAAGTCCCACCCTCTCTGGTAGGCGATGTTGTTGGCGGCATCATAACCCGCCCGGTTCCTGCCGTTCTGGTTACCCAGCGTATCCCAGGGAGCATCCATGTCCATCATCATCCCGATGTAAGTATCCTCATAACCGGTAAAAGTCGGTTGGGAGGGCCACCAGATGGGTGGATCGTGTATCTCCACCGTCACAAACTTGATCACGCAATGCTTCAAAGCATCCGGGGCAGTGGACTTGAAAAAGACGTTCTCGTGCAGAATCTCAAACCACCACCATTTGGTGTCTACCGGTGGATTCAGATCATGGATGGAGACGTTCCAGCTATACTCCAGCCAAAAATCGTTATACATGGAGCTCAAGTAAAGCTTCTCCCGGGCAAATGTATGCTGGTCGTTGTCACCATAATATCTCCCCACCAGGGTATCGTTGCTCTCCGTGGTAGCAACAAATAATCCCCCGTTGGAGAAGACCTCATGCACCGTATCCGGAAAACTCCCCCGATCGTGTATCCACTCTTGACCGTTGGCATTGACATACATCTGTAATATCCCGTTATCCAAGGAATCATAGGTTGAGGGATCCCGAGGGCATTCGAAGTAGTTGTTAGCTACTACAGCCTGAACAGGTAGCCCAATTGTCGGATTGTTTGGATCATTGGATGTAATCCTAATATTTCCGCTTATGAATGAATTATTGCAGGCACCCGATCCCGAAAGCACAGCGGTAATGGTAACCGAGTCTCCAGGAGGTAGTGAGGAAGGTGGTATGTTGCATGAAATGCAAGTATTATTAGTATTCACTTGGTAAATCAAATGAAAATATCCATTACATTCAAAGATTTTGAATACCAATGACCTGGAACCATTCGGACTGACCTTCAAGGGAGGAGAATTCCATTCAGCTGGTGACTCGATCCGGTAACATATTCTGGCAGGAGGAGGAGGATAATATGGACGGAGTCGCAGATACATAACCGGATTTTCCATCCAAGCGCTGGGAGAATCCTGAATCGCCCCCCCTGCGTCTTTATCGCAGATATATTGAATATGGAAATCACCATCATACATATTCTGTGCTAAAGAGGACCAGTGTTCGCTCAGACAGTTCCCTAGGGCACAGTTATCCGTCTGGGTGTTGGTCAGGTTATATTTTCCTCCCCAGTTTGCTCCGCCATTATTGCTGCCACTGATTATAATATCACCGTTTCCAAACCCGTTGGCTGCAATGTCGGTAGTATCAAACCGTGTGAAGATACTGAACAAATAAACCGTATCGCCCGTTGGATGGAAGAGAGGATTATCAGCAGAGATACTTGGCTTGGCGATGAAGGAGTTATGCGCTCCCGCAATGTTGGTCGAATAGGGCTGAGACTGCTGGGCAACGGTGCTGATTCCAGTTTTCTTACTCCAGTGATACAAGCGGGCATCACTGGGGGTATAAGTTCCAGGTGAGGTGGAGTCGAATGAGGTCGCCACCCAGATTATGTGCAGGCTGTCACGGTAATCATAGCAAGCAGAAAGGTCCGAGAAAGCCCGGTCACCGCTCTCCGTCCCGTAATGGGTGATGTTATATTCCGAAGCAGGCCAGGGAGATCCGGCTATCCAATCGTTACCGTTCACCATCGACTCGATGAAACACACGTCGCAGCCGTAATCACAGCTGCCGAACGGATCCGCCGGTTTCAAGAAAGCGATGGCTAATCTTTCACTAACCGGTGATACCACCACCACCGGGGTGATGCTGCAGGAGGAATCAAAATGGCTGATGGGACTTGAAGTGCCACCGCCGTTGGCTCCCGCTACCACCTTGTATGTTTGGATCGAGCCTCCTTGAAAGCTCTGGCAGATCATGGTGTCCAATAAATTAGGCCCGTCCTCTATGTAACAGCGCTCATACGCCACCATCACCGGCACTCCACCGGCAGTGTTCCCCTCCGTCATCACCACGTGGATGTAATCCCTCCCCGTGGCAGTGTCATGCTTTACCTCCGCCTGAGGCCACATCCCCCGTTGTCCCGAAGGTGCGCTGGTGATATAGTCCGGAATGTCCCAATGGCGGTCGAATAAGTTGCTACCCAAACTATTGCCGGAAGTGATGCTGGTGTACCAGATGGGAGAACCCGCAGTCCGGTGATAGATTAAAATAGAAGCCCCATCTTGCAGATGGGTCTGGTTGCAGTACCCCGCATTGGTCGTTCCCCCGTCGGCACTGCGCTGACCAATATAGCTCCCCAGTGAATCCTCACCGTTGACATACACATATCTCGGATTCCCCGGATACACACCATTGACATACATCCAGGAGAAATGCCGGTACCCCTGATTGGTAACCGAAATCATCCGCCCCATAGAGCCATTCTGCTGAAAATCGTACCAGGTGGTTCCGATCTGGCTATGCTCAATCTTGACACCCATTTCGGGAGCTATGCTGACGCAGTTTGCAGAGTATTTTATTCCGTTTACCGGATATTTAGAAGGAGGTCTGGGAGGGATATAGTTTTCCGGTGCCGGAGCTAAAGTGGAGATCGGTACTTTATACGACTTACGCTTTACTTCTGCAGAATTAATATTTCCAGCTAAAAACATCCACCCAACCAAGAGAAAAATCAGACAAACCAATAGTTTTGTCTTCATTTTTCTCTCCTTTCCATAAAAGGTTTTTAGTAGTTCAGGCGGATTTCGGCTCTCCGCCCTTTATCTTAAGGGCGTTGAACTCTATGTCTTTCCCTTTACAGAAGCCAAAAAAGAAAAGCGCTACTTCAAACTTCCCCTATCTAATATAATAGACACTTTTAAGGAAAAGTCAAGATAAAAATTGAAGATAATTAAGAATCTTGAAACTTCTTTTGAGGGAATATAAAGTTTAATTACGACTTTTTTCGTCCTGTATCGCTATACCTAACGATGATAATCAAAACGCAGATTTTATCTGAATTTAATGCAAACTCGTTCAATCATTAAGAGGAAAAGTGTGCTGCAGAAATGCCTTGGGATATAATCTAATCCCGATTTATCTACACCCTTTTATACCGTAAATTTCAGTATTCTTTGGCTTTTTCTTCACCTGAAAGTACCCTGAGCGCCCCCCGGGTGAGCGCTTCCATCTCATCCTCGCCCGGAAAGACCAGCACCGGTGCTATGAATTCAACCTTCCGGGTGATCGCATCGGTCAATCTCTTTGAATTGGCAATACCCCCGGTGATAACCACAGCGTCCACCCTTCCGTCCAAAGTTGTTGCCATCGCCCCTATCTCTTTAGCTATCTGGTAGATCATTGCCTGGTAGACTAATTTTGCTATCTCGTCCCCTTCGTCTATCCTTTTCTGCACCTCTTCTACGTTGTCCGTTCCCAGATGAGCCAAAAGTCCGCCCTTCTTGGTGAGCAAATCCATCATCTCTTTTTGAGTATATTTGCCGGAATAGCAGAGTTTGACTAAACCGGTAACCGGTAATGCGCCGGTTCTCTGCGGTGAGAAAGGACCCATGTCGTTGGCATTATTGACGTCGATCATCCGCCCTTTTAGATGAGAGCTAACGCTGATTCCCGAGCCGAGATGAGCGATGATCAAATTCAATTCCTCGTATCTTCTCCCCAGCTGCTTGGCCGCCTTTCTTGCCACCATTTTGGTATTCAGAGCATGTCCCAGGCTGATTCGCGGTATCTGCGGCAATCCGGATATTCTGGCTTCGGGAATGAATTCGTCTACCGATACCGGGTCTACGATGAATGCCGGAACGCCAGTACCACTAACCAATTCTTGGGCGATCAATGCTCCCAGATTGGAAGGATGGTCTGCCTGAACGTTCCCGCACCTGATGTCGGAAAGCATCTTCTCGCTCACCGGATAAGTGCCGCTCTCCAGTGCCTTAAATGGACCGCCTCTCCCCACCACCGCAGAAAGATCAGTTACCTCCATCCGGTAGGATTCCAAAAATTTCAAAACCAGCTTTTGGCGATACTCCAATTGATCCAATGTCCCTTTAAAGGGAGATAATTCTTCGGTGGAATGTCTGATAGTTTCCACTTTGAGGGGATTCTCGTTTAAATACAACGCCACCTTGGTGGAGGTGGCACCGGGATTTATACTGAGAATTTTAAATGAGCTTTTCATCTCTTAAACTTGAAGGGGATATTTAAGATGGACTCTTGCTTGTTGGATTCGATCTCAGACATGTTTTTGTTGGAATCGTTATTCTGAGTTATTCCAGTGGAATTTGATTTATCTAACTTCGCCTTTACGCAAACGAGCTTCGATACGAGCATCACCACCGATAAACGATCAACGAGAACATGATTCTACATGATCTTTCATGTTTTAATTCAATTACAGCTCCCCCCTTCTTTCACCCTCTGCTTGAACTTCTTCACTAGGTTTATTCTCTCCTCCGCCAAAAGATTTGCAGCCTGGTGAGGAGGAATATTCTCTTTTTCAGACAGATTCAGCACTCGAGATAATATCTCGTAAATCCCCCTTGCTTGTTTTAAAGCTCTCTCTTGATGGTAACCTTCCAATTCGTTCACCACGTTGATCAATCCCCCCGCTCCGATCACAAAATCCGGGGCATATAGGATATTCTTCCGGTGGAGTATCTCCCCGTGCCGGTCATTCTCCAACTGATTATTGGCTGCCCCTGCCACTATTTTCACTTTCAGCCGGTCGACTGTCTGGTCGTTTATCACCCCGCCCAAGGCATTAGGGGAAAAAATGTCTGCCTTCACATCGTATATCTGGTCAGGTGAGACTTTCTCAGCTCCGAATTCCTTCTCTACTAAACTTACTTTGTTCTGATCCACGTCCGCCACCAGCAGTCTGCATTTTCTTTCGGATAGCTCCTGGGCTAAGTGGTAGCCCACGTTTCCCAAACCTTGGATAGCGACCGAAAAACCTTCCAGCGATTTTTTACCAAACACCTTCTCCACACAAGCCATAAGACCATGCACCAGGCCGATGGCGGTAACCGGACCCGGATCGCCTCCTCCCCCCACTGCCCGGGAGAGCCCGGTCACGTATTTCGTTTCGTAGCGGACGATCTCCATGTCCTCCACCGTTGTTCCCGCGTCTTCAGCGGTAACGTATCGACCGTTCAAACTGTCCACGAACCGTCCGAATGATCGAAGCACCAGCTCGTTTTTGTCCTTAAGCGGATCCCCGATGATCACTCCCTGGCCTCCACCTAAATTAATTCCCGCCGCAGCTGACTTATAGGTCATGCTTTTGGAGAGCAAAAGGACGTCCCTTAACGCTTCATCTTCAGACTTGTAGGGATGCATTCTCACCCCGCCGATGGCAGGACCCAGGGTGGTATCATGGATGGCGATGATGGACCTCAAGCCGGCTACCTTATCCGACCAGAAGACCACCTGCTCATGCTCGTCATTAGCCAGCGATTTAAATATTTCCATATAACATTATGCTTGATTAAAGATTGTAGTTGTTACCTTACCCTCTTCAAGTGGATTATAACATATATTCAGGGTGAAGGTAGTTGCTCAATTTATTGAGCATTGTTGTCAGTAAGTGTGATAATTCAGGCAAATACAATAGTAACGAATTTATGTTACATACCACAAGTTCTCCCTCTCTTTGATTTGGAGAGGGGGACAGGGGGAGAGGTTTTTTATGATTTACCAGTTCGGTTTTCTCTTCTCTAAAAATGCCGACATACCTTCTTTATGCTCACCGGTGGCAAAGCAAAGTCCGAATGCTTCTTTCTCATAGGAACTGCCAGTGGAAAGATTCGCCTGAATTCCTTGATTTATTACTGTTTTTGCTAATTTGATAGCAGTGGGTCCTTTGGAGGCGATCTTATTTGCCAATTCTAGACAAACGGTCATAAGCTGATCTGCTGGCACAACCTGATTGACCAAACCGATGGATAATGCCGTCGGGGCATCGATCATGTCACCGGTGAAGATCAACTCCTTCGCTTTGGCTACTCCCACCAGTCTGGAGAGTCTTTGAGTTCCTGCAAAGCCAGGGATGATGCCAAGATTTATTTCGGGCTGGCCCAGCTTGGCTTTGTCCGAAGCGATACGGATGTCGCAGGCAAGCGCCAGCTCGCATCCCCCTCCCAAGGCAAAACCGTTGACTGCGGCGATCACCGGCTTCTCCTGGGTCGCTATGAAATGGAAAACTCTCTGACCCAACTGGGAAAATTCTCGAGCTTTAAGCGGGAGCATATCTTTCATCTCTGCTATGTCAGCCCCTGCCACGAATGCTTTACCTTCACCGGTCAAGATGATCACCCGGATATTCTCGTTTTCGAAGCTTAAGTTATGCATGGCTCTACTGAGCTCTAGAAGAGTTTCCATATTGAGAGCATTCAAAGCTTCCGGTCGGTTCATCTTGACGATCCCCACCTTGTCTTTGATCTCTAACGATATGTTCTTTAATTCCATCCCTCCCTCCTTCTGCATATTATATTCTGTTTTTTTTGTGAATTTTGAATATATATCCACCTTGCATGGAAATACGAAATTATTTTAATAGCTCCCTGGCTATGACCAGCCGTTGAATCTCCGAAGTCCCCTCGCCGATTTCACAGAGCTTGATGTCCCTGAAATATCTTTCCACCGGGTAGCTGGACATATAACCATAACCTCCAAAAATCTGGATGGCCTGATGACAAACGTATCTTCCCACCTCCGAGGCGTATAATTTGGCCATGGCCGATTCCTTGACGAAATACTCTCCCTTATCCTTCAGTTCGGAGGCGTGATAGATCAGATGCCGGGCGGCTTCCAGCTGGGTGGCCATATCCGAAAGTTTCCATTGAATGGCTTGAAAGGAAGAGATCGGTTTTTCGAATTGCACTCTCTCCTTGGAATATTCCAAAGCTTTGTCGAACGCTCCCTGGGCGATACCCAAAGCCATGGAGCCGATGCTGATGCGACCTCCATCCAGCGTGATCATGAACTGTTTGAATCCCTCCCCCTCCTTGCCCAAGAGATTCTCTTTAGGGATTCTTAAATCCTCGAAAATCAAAGTAGACGTATCGGAACCCCTCAAGCCCATCTTGTTCTCTTTTTTCCCTACAGAGAAACCCTTTATCCCCTTTTCCAGAATGAAGGAGCTTATTCCTTTGTAACTTTTGGTTTTGTCTGTTACCGCGGTGATTACGAACGTTTCTCCCACACTGGCATTGGTGATAAAACACTTGCTCCCGTTGACCACGTAAGAATCGCCATCCAAAACCGCTGTGGTCTTTGTGCCGGCTGCATCCGAGCCTGCGCCCGGTTCGGTCAAACCGAAGGAGCCCAATTTTCTGCCTGAAGCCAGATCGGGTATATATTTCTTTTTCTGTTCCTCTGTTCCAAAAAGATAGATGGGGTAAAGCCCCAAAGAGTTGTGTGCTGCTACGGTGATGCCGGTGGAACCGCACACTCTGGAAATCTCCTCCACCGCAAGGGAATAGCTAAGAGTGTCGTAACCCGATCCTCCGTACTCTTTGGGTGCTACCATTCCCAGAATCCCCATCTCCCCCAGTTTCTTCATGGTATCGAAAGGGAATTTTCCAACCTCGTCTAATTCCTTAGCTTTCGGTTCGATCTCTTTTTCTGCAAACTCGCGGATTCTCTTTCTAAATTCCTCGTGTTCCTTGGAAATTCTCATGTGGTTTTCCTATGGTTAATTCTGTATGTGTTTCTGTCCGAAGACACCTCTTTTTCATTTCCTCTCCCCTCTGGGGAGAAGATTAAGGTGAGGGGGAATTAACGGAAATAAATTCTTTGCCCCACCTAATCCTTCAGCAGTTCTCGGGAGATGACGATTCTCTGCGCTTCCGATGTTCCCTCATAGATCTCCGTCACCCGTGCATCCCGGAAATATCTTTCAACAGCATATTCCTTCATATAGCCGTATCCGCCGTGAATCTGCACCGCCTCGTTCACCACCTGGTTGACCATTTCCGAGGCAAAAAGCTTTGCCATGGAGGCTTCCTGGATGCATTTTTTGCCTTTATCCTTGAGATGTGCTGCCCGGTATACCAAAAGCCTGGCGGCATCAATCTGTACGGCCATGTCAGCTAACTTGAAAGCGATAGCTTGGAAATTGCAGATCGCTTGTCCGAATTGAACCCTCTCCTTGGAGTATTTCAATGCTTCCTCATATGCTGCCTGGGCTATGCCTACGCATTGCGACCCGACTCCGATCCTGCCGGAATTCAAAAGGGATAGCGCAATTTTAAATCCCTCATTCTCTTTCCCCAGCAAATTCTCTTTGGGAATCTTTCCGTCGGCAAAAGAAAGCTCTCTGGTGTCCGATCCTCTCAACCCCATCTTCTTCTCTTTAACCCCGATGGAAAATCCTTCAGTTCCCCTGTCCACTAATAAACAGGAAACACCCTTGGATTTTAGCTCCGGTTTGGTTAAAACGAAGACCATGAACAGATCCGCAATCCCGCCGTTGGTGACGAAGGTTTTGGTTCCGTTAACCAGGTAATGATCGCCCTGAAGTATCGCAGTCGTTTTCAATCCGCCTGCATCCGTCCCTGCACCCGGCTCGGTTAAAGAGTAAGCACCTAATTTCTCTCCTCTGGCTAATGCTGGAAGATACTTTTTCTTTTGCTCTGGAGTGCCGAAATTCAAAATAGCGTTACATACTAATGAATTATGAACGGAAAGGGAGATCATCAAAGCTGCGCATGCTTTGGCAAATTCCTCCATGGCGCAGATGTAGCTCACGAAATCCAGATTGGAGCCGCCATATTCTTCAGGTAAAAGCATCCCCAAATATCCCAGCTCCCCCAGTTCCTTATAGATCTCCTTGGGAATCTCTTCCTTTTCGTCAAATTCCTGGGCTTTGGGCAAAAGGGTGTTCTTGGCAAAATCGGCTGCTGCCTCTTTCACCATCTTTTGTTCTTCAGTTAGTTCAAAATCCATATAGCGCTCCTTATTTTTATTACCTCACATATTGCGTAGCGAAGCCTTAACGGCTTCGCGAAATTTAGACATATCTCTTGTCACTGCGTAGCGGAGCCTTCACTTTTGTCCTGAGCGAAGTCGAAGGACGGCTCCGCATCTACACCAAGGGATAAACCCCCTGCCATGCGATGAAACTCTTATATGTCGCATAGGATTGAAGACCTATTCGACTTCTTTCTATGATTTCACATCAGGCTGCCGGTTTGAAAATCATGCAGGTTACGGTTCGGTCATTTCCACCCATGCTGATCAGCATGCCATAGGGCCGGTTGGGTGAAATCCTAACCTGACAATCACCCGCCTTGCCGGTGAGCTGGTGAAGAAGATCCACTGCCTGCCTGGTTCCCGTCCCGCCGGTATAGTGACCGAATCCGACCAGTCCACCGGTGGGATTGGTAGGCATCTCTCCGTCCATGGCGGTCTTTCCCTCAGCCACAAATGCTGCCGCCTCGCCATAACCCGTCACTCCGGTGGCTTCTAAGTGGAGCAGACCACCGATGGTGAAACAGTCATGCACCTCCAACACGCCTATGTCTTTGGGGCCTAAACCGCTCATCTCGTATGCTTTTTCCACTGACCTTCTGGTGGTGGTCAGCTTGGTCAAATCATCCGGTTTTTTGGAAATGTCCGCTTGCGATTGCCCCCAGCCCACCACCTCCACTGCATCCTTCTTGGTCAGCCCGATCTTCTTCAGCCCTTCCTCTGAAGCAAAGATCAAAGCCGAGGCGCCATCCGACACCTTGGAGCAATCATAAATGTTTATGTGCTCGCAGAAAGCTTTCGGATTAGGAGGAGTCATTCCAGCGGCGAACAGATCTTCGATGGAATTGTGATATTCCTGGGCTTTGGGATTTTTCCGGGCATTGGTGATCGCCCGGGCATACCAGTGAGCCATCCCTTTGCGTACGTAATCGTAGCCGAACTTCTGGTAGCAGGCGCCTGCCCGATCCGAGAACTTTGCCGGGAAGAAATAGACATGTCCCTCTTTTCTCTCTCCTCGAAAATGTCCCGCTCCGGCTAAAATATCCGCTCCATACACCGCCTTTACCGTATTCTGCACCTCTACCCCGATAGTTAACACTACATCGGTGACGTCTGATAGTACGCTCTTTACCGCAGTATATAAACCCAAACCGCCAGAACCACATGCTCCCTCTACTCGGGTGCATGGCTTGTATTCCAAACTGGGATGAATCATAGGAATCATGGCCGCCAGATTCCCCTGTTTGTTGAAACGCGCTGCCATGAAGTTGCTGATGATCCCCTCATCGATATTATTGGGATCGTTGATCTGAGCAATCACTCCTTTACCTGCCTCGGCTATGTACTCCTCTAATCCCGGTCGGGGCTTCTTGGGATTGAATTCCTTTCTGCCCGATCCGAAGGAGACAGTATTATAGCCTGCAGCGGCATATACCGGTTTTCTTAGTTTCTTCATTTTACCTCCTTAATTGACTCGTTTGCGTGAATCGTTCATCGGTTTCGATGCTCGCTTGTGGTGAATCTGATGAACCATATCGAAGCTCGTCTTTCGAGGTACGATGTTCGTAAAACCAAAGTTCTAAGATAGTCTCAGCGTAAAAATCCGAGTTTCGACATACGAACTTCAACTTACGATTCGAGCATCGCCACCGACAACCGAGCTTCGACACCTGTTCAATTAGATATAATCGTTGATCGGTCCATACAGGTGATAGAACCCGTTCAAAAGAACGTCATTCACGTCCTGAACTGACTTCGCCACACCGGTTTCCACCAGAAATTCACCGATCTGTTTTGAGTTTTCAAGATAAGCTTTCGCAAGTTTTGCACCCAATGTATCCGAAGCATTCAAGTTCTTAAAATATACGGAGAGTTTCTCTTCTTTTTTAGGGTCCATCAAGAGGCTCCGCCAGGGGATGGTTCCGGTCGGGTATGCTCCTAGCTTCTTGTCGATCTCACCGCTCCAGCCGTTGGGATCGAACGTCTTATATTCTCCATTATTTATGTCATAAATACCCACCGGTCGATTCCTATCATATTTCAAAAATCCGTCTTTCTGGCTTCCGTCCGCATATTGACCGCCCGACACCTTCTTCTGAGTTATTTTGGACAAAAGATCGTCTTTTAAATCCTCACCCTTGATGAAACCGGCTACCGTCTCGGAAATACACTGATAGACGTCCACTCCCACGTAGTCAATCAGTTGGAGTATCCCCATGGGACGAACCAGCAGATCCTGGCTCACCTTGTTCATAACGTAAAGTGCGCCCGGAAGGGTGAACTCGCCCGCTAGCTTCTTGGCTTCGCGGATGGCATAAAGCCCGTCCCGCAGGAAATGCCCGTTACCGATGAAACCGGCGATGTCGTTGGCAGGAACGATCTTCTTGCGTAATCTCTTGGCCAGCTCCAAAGCCATCTCCTTAAGCTCCGGTTTGGTCGACTCGGGTGAGATCAGTTCCACCAATCTTTGCACCGCCGGGGGGTTGTAGAAATGAAATCCGATGATCCTCCCCCCTAAATTAGTCTCCCGATTCAACACGCTAATGGGAATGGATGAGGTATTGGTGAAATAGACGGTATCTGGTTTAACCAATCGGTCGATTTTCTTGAGCAGATCCACCTTCAAATCCTTATCCTCCAAAACCGCCTCAAAGATTATACTGGAATCCTTCACTTCCGAAAGATCAGTTCCCAGCCTTACCACCGACATGGCATCGTTGACAAAGGCGTCGATCATGTCGTAGTTCTCGATAAGATCCGCCCGGTCCCTGTAAAGCTCTCTCAGCATGACCGTAACCTTCTCGCCGGCTTTGACCAGTTGACTCTTAAGGTAACTTTGAAGTCCGTCCAGGGCAGACTCGTTTATGTCGATCAGATGCAGGCGAAAGGTCTTATTCTTGTTCTCCGGCTTGATCTTCTGGGTCGCCATCTCCTGAGCCAAAAGCAGCGCAATCCCGCTCCCCATTTTACCTGCCGCACCGATTATGGAAACGTTGTGCAGTCTTTCATCGAACGTCATATCTCACCTCCGAAGTTCTTTCTTTGTTTCATACAGTTTATAGACCAATTGCTTCTTCTGCACTAATAGCTTGTGAAAAATATAACGAATTCAAACTAAGAAGCAACGGAAAAAATGAAAATTTTTGTTTGTTTACTTTATCCGTTATCCGTCTTCGCTTTCTTCTCGTCCACCATTATCGTGATTTGCTTTATTCACCAGTGATGATTACCCAAAAAACAAAACCGCTCAAGGATCGCCTTGAGCGGTTTTTTGAAAAGAGATGCCCTTTCCAGGGCAATTAATTCGAATTCTACTTAAGCAAGTTCATTTTCTTAGTGATGGCATTCGTTCCGCTGCTTAATCGATAGAAGTAAATGCCACTAGCCACCTCAGTCCCGTATTTGTTTGTCCCATCCCAGATAACTGTATGAGTACCCGCTTCCAACGTACCATTGACCAAACTATTAACCTTTTCCCCTAATATATTGTAAATGGTCAGATTAACGTTTGACCTAGCGGGTAGAGAGAAGGAGATGGTAGTTGATAAGTTAAATGGATTGGGTGAGTTCTGGCATAAGGTGAACTGCTGTGGCAGAGAACCGTTCGCCACCTTGGGATTAGGAGTTCCACCTATGGCTCGGCAGGCATTGATCCTTCCAGTGCCAAGTTGACCGGCATACCCTGGATTCAAAGCATCGATGTTATCTGTAGTGTTCTTTATCCGGTTATAGATGTCCTGCCAGGTATAGGATGGATAAACCGATTTAACCAGAGCCACCAGACCGGTGGTAAAAGGAGTGGACATAGAGGTCCCGCTCATCGCCGCCACATAGTCGTTGGCTGGATCAGGATAATAATGATAGGTGCTGACAATGTCCACACCTGGAGCAGAGACATCCACCCAAGTGCCATAGCTGGAAAAGCTGGCTTTCACGTCATTTTTGTCAGTAGCCGCCACGTTTAATACATCCGTTCTGCCGCCAAGATAATCCGCTGTTTCGTTATTGCTATTTCCAGCCGCATGGGTAATCAACACTCCATGGGCAATGGCATAGTCAACCGCGGCACCCAAGCCGCCGGAATTGGATGAGCCCCAACTGCAATTAGCCACGGTGGCACCTTTGTTGGCGGCATAATACAAGGCGCTGGCGGCAAAATCCATCCTGACATAGGCATAACCATTAGCGGATAACCAACCGATTCGCAAACACATGATCTTTGAGCCGTTGCCAATGGAATTGACAGTTCCATCACCCCATCCACCTGCTACACCTGCCACTCCACGAGAGTTGTTAGTCATGGCACCGGCGATTCCCGCCACATGCGTTCCATGACCCGCAAAATCCTTGGGATCATTGTCCGCAGTTTTGCAATCCTCTCCTCTCTTGCACCCTGTAACCCCCGTTACCCAGTCCCAGCCCATCCAGTCATCCTTAAGACCATTCCCATCATCATCTATGCCATTCCCCGGAATCTCTCCAGGGTTTATCCAGATATTCCCGGAAGTAGTAGGCCAGCTGGCGCCACCTAAGTCTTTATGGTAATATCTGACACCAGAATCGAGGATCGCCATCTTAATGCTGGTGCTTCCGGAATTGATCTGCCAGGCGCAAGGAGCATCAATATCATGGTCGTTGGCGTTATGTAATCCCCATTGATTCCAAGGATCCGCCTGACCCTGAAAATAGTAATCATTGGGATAAATGTCATACACAGGATGAATTCCGATTGGCTCCACCTGCTCCACATTAGGGTTAACTGCATAGGAATTTAGAACCGTTTCCAACTTGTAAGGCGCCTGAAAGGTGACCACGTAATATCGGGATAGGTCCAGAACTCCTGGCTCTGCTTTTGCTCCGGGGAACTCTTGCTCCATGGCGGATACTGCAAATCTTTCATTCAAGACATTAAGAGATGGCAATCCAGTTTTGATGACTCCTTTCTCTAAAGCTGGATTAATTTTCCCCACGTCCGCCTTGAGGTTAACCACGAATTGATTGGGAACGTATTGAATCCCTGCAGGAGCGTTATCAAAGGGAATATAAACTTGATTCTCTCCCCAAGTGTAGGGAACTAAAATGAGCAAGAAAATCAGCACAAAGGATAATCTTTTCACTTTAAACCTCCGTAGGATTTATCAGTTTAGGAGAATTGTGAACTCAAAGAAAAATTATACCCCACTTTTTCTATCCATCACCTCCTTATTGTAAAAGGTCAAAAAACCCTTTTTGAAATCTCAGTGGTTTCCTCTCTTCTTCGCCTCCTCTCGTTGGTTTAGTCCCGCCATTGGCGGGATCCGCCTGTAGCGGAAAGATTATTTCTTATTAATATTAAAAAGACATATATAGGAATCTACTTTAATATAATTCTTCTAATCTTTTTGTCAATAAAAAAATTCTCCTCATTTCAGAAAAATTATATGAATTTCCATATGCACACTCCCCACCAGAAAATTGGGAGATCAACAGGTTCACATTTTGGAGTAATCTGGGGAAATTTACACCAGGAAAATTGTTCCGAGGGTTAGAGTCTCATGCTTCCAACATCAACGGTCTCAACGCCATATCGGGAAAACAAAATTTACCTTGACTATATGAAATCTTAACCTATATTATATCTTAGATTTCGGGGTAGTTTTAGATTTTCCAAAATAATATTTTGAAGATAATTTATTGTCTCAAATAAAGCTATCTATTGCCGTTGGTGGAAGGAGAAAGAGATGAAAACGATGGTTTTAATTTTGATGGGAATGATTTTAATTGGGGCGATTTTATTCCCCGATTTGAGCCAAGCCAGCCAGGACCCCAACGATCCTTACGGTCCGGATTCGGTTCTCTTCCGGTCCAAACAGCTTTTGGTACCATGCCCACCCTCAGGGGGGCAGGCGATCTTACCGCTTTATTTCCGAAACGACACCCCTATCATTAGCTTACAGGTACCCCTTTCCTGGACCGGACCAGCAGTCTTGGATTCCTTTACCTTTTTCGGAAGCCGGATCACTTACGTGGTCAACAAGCAGGTAAACATAGACAATCTGAACAAGAAGGTTCTGGTGACCGCTCAGGTGGGGTTTCAGCAGTCCATGCTGGAGGGTCGTGGCATGCTGGTGAAGTTCTATTTCTCCACCACCGACACTGGAGATCTGATCATCGACACAACCGCTAATTCTCCCCTGCCTCAAGAACATCTTCTGTTCACCCGGGAGGATTCCATCACCTATACCCCGCAATATCGGAGAGGTGAATTCCATTTAACCTGTGAACATGACCCCAATGATCCGGGAGTACCGGATTCTGTATCGTTCTCTCAAGCTTTGACCTATTATCCTATACCCAGCGGTCCTTATGCCTATTATCCCCTTCCCAGCGGTCAGGGGAAAGTTTATGCTCATATTCGCGTATCCAACAGTGACTCGGTAGGAGCGATGTTCCTTCCTCTTTCCACGGCCGGACCGGTTGAATTCGATTCAATCACCTTCCGGGAAAGCATCTTTGGAGATTCACTTTGGATAATAAAGGGGGATAGTCTGGAGCCTAAAGGTTTGATCGCTCTGGTTCCGGTCAATGATCCACCCATCCCTCCCGCGGCAGGTCTTTTCATCACCCTCTGCTTCACTTTAACCGATGAAACCGGGCTGGTGCAGTTTGATTCGACCTATATTCCACCGATGAATCATCTTTTCTTCACCACCACCGAACCCCAGGGCTATTGTCCCCAGTATGCACCCGGTGAATTCCCTGTTTTGAAGTTTTTGCCCGGAGACGTTTCCTTTGATGGTGAGCTGGTAGACGTATCGGACGTGGTTTACTTGATCAATTATATATATAAAGAAGGTCCTCCACCTCCTCATCCCATATCTGCGGACGTCAACGGTCCCGATAGAATGATAGACATTCAGGACGTGGTCTATCTGATAAATTATCTCTACAGACATGGACCTGACCCAACTCCAGGTGACCCCTGGTAAAAATAACAATAGGTATTTAGGGTTTTCCCTCTCCCCTTGGGGAGAGGGTCAGGGTGAGGGGGTAATAGTAGAATATATAAGACAAAATCCTGATAAAACACAAAGGCGTCTCAGCAAAAAAACTGAGACGCCTTTTTTATTGCATCACTCGCGAAAATCGTTGACAAGAAAACCTAAATGACTATAATTAATCATGCAAACTTAGTGGACTTATCCTAGTGGGCTTTGAAGATAGCATCGGGAGCTTACTCTTCTCAGCACGAGGAATCCTGGTGACTGACGCATGGGAAAAGTGTTTTAGGAGTGCAAAAGCTTGTTGGAGTAGAGCGGAAATCCCACTTTGCGGGGCTTTTGCGATTTTTAAATGTTGAATCAGGAGCTTACTCTTCCCCGTTCAGGGATTCATGGTGACTGACGCATTGAAATCAAAATGTGTCATATCTCGGTCCTGACACAACCTTGAAATATGCCTAAAGCCCAAGCACATGGAATTCACTCGACGCGCCTGCATGCGATTATGTACGGCATGCTTTTGGTGGCTACGCCTTTCGTGCTGTTGCAGAATTTCCTGGTTGAGAAGATCGCCGAGATCTCAAGTTCTTCCTTCAAATTAGGAAACACGGAACTCCCCATATTACCCCTCCTGGCCGCTGTTCTGGTGATTACGCTGCTGATAAGGCTTCGCTCCCACCTCACCTGGACCCGGGGTTTAGCTGCCGTGACCATCGTGCTGATGAACGCTCTGTCACAGCAGATCACCGATTATTACTTCGATCACAACTTCTATGATCTTCAGCAAAACTGGCATTACTTCGCCTATGGCATTTTCGCATATATGGTGTACCGGGATTTAGCACCGCGAAAGGTCCCTCCGGCTAAAATCATGTTGATCACCTACCTGGTGGCTCTGAGTTTATCCGCCTTTGATGAGGCGTTTCAGATGTACATGAGCAGCCGGGTCTTCGATGTCAGCGACATCGCCAAGGACCTGTGGGGAAGTCTGATGGGTATAGTCTTTCTTTACTTGATCGTGACCGAACCGGCTACTCTGGCGAAGCAGTGGAAACGCATCCGCCAGCGACGAGTGCCAGACTATTTGAAACATCCGCCCGGCCTTTTGCTGTTGATGTTCGTTTTTGCGTTGCTGCTGCTCTGTTACGGCTCCCTTCTGTCTGAATACGAATATTTAGGTTACGTAATCCTGCTGACTGTGCTGAGCTTCACGGCATTCCTCTTCCTGTTACAACTCACCCAGAATCGGATTTTCAAGTTCGCTCTGATTTCTGTGTTGGTGTGCGTTGTATTGATGCAAACCTACTTCTTTATCAAGCATCGATCCGATAATATCGTCTACAATAGGCACGGCCTGACTGTTTACAAGGGTATTCCTATACTTTTCTTCGATGCTATGGTCTTCCCGGACGGAACCTTCCGTCTGGTGGACAAGAAGCATTTTTTCAACTCTCGCGACCAGAATTTTTTCATGAAGCAGCGGGCGGACGTCATCGTTATATCCAGCGGCTCCAAGGGAGAGGGCGGGCAGGGATTTCCGGTCAAAGCTCCGGTCCAATTCATCTACAACCATTACCTACAGCGAGGCACGCAGGTGATCATCCTGGAGAATTCACAGGCGCGCGAGCTGTTCAATCGATTAAAAAACGAGGGGAAGAATGTGCTGTTTATTCTTCACAACACGTGCTGATGGCTCAACCCAGTCCAGTCCGCACCGTCGCTGGTCACCTTCGCGCCGGCAGACGGTTATCACCTGGTTTCTGGTGCTGGTGTGGCTGGCACTGATATCATTCGGCGCCATTTCTCTTACCAATCCACAGTGGCTGCAAAAGTGGGGACACCAGGGTGTCCAGGCCGAATCCCGGGCTTACAAGCAATACGGTGATTCATTTCTCCATCAGGGGGATTACAGCCGGGCGATCGCTTATTACCGGAAGGCGCTGGAGATAACTCCCCAGCGGGTGAGCCTCATGATAAATCTGGCTGTGGCATACACGTACTCAGGCGTCCCCCAGGAGGCGGAACGAGTGCTCAAAGCCGCTTCCCGGCTGGAAAACAATCGCCAGGACCTGATCAGTTTCAATCTGGGTGAGGTTCTGGAGCGGCAAGGGAAAACAGAGGAGGCGATTCGCTGCTACAAGGAAGCCATAGGATCCAAGGTCGACCAGGGTCTGGTATATCGTAAGCTGGGTCTGCTCTACCTTGGTGCCAATCGATACGAGGAGGCGCTGGAGGCTTTTGAAAAAACTCTGGCAAACCAGACCGACGTCAACCTGTCGTATATGGACATGCTTAACCGCTCTCTGGATGATTATGAAGAAGATACGGTCACGTTACGGATTATCGAGTCTCAGTTTTCCCGCGGTGTCAGCGCCGGGGACATGGCGCCGTATGATCTGAAAATCATTCGTCATCTGCAGGAAACCGATCCGGAAATAGCCAAGACCCACAACCACCTGGCTTATATTCAAGTTCAGAGGAAGGACTACTCATCCGCCGCTCGTCACTATCAAAGATCACTCGAAATCTGGCCCAACAATACCGATGCCCGGAATGGAATGAATTATCTATCTCAGCTGCGGCAGAATGCTCCGCAAACCGACCTTAAGCGCTAATCCCATATATTTACCTCAAATCGCAGCGGAACCTTCCGCTTTTACTTCAGGAGGAGCTCCAGCCACGAACTTGCGGGGCAGGGAGCCCTTCAGGGTGAATCCCTTCAGGATGAACCCTTCAGGATAAATCCCTTTCCTTCGACACTGAGTCTCAGGACGAAGTGCAGGACGGAGTCCGACTGCCGGACTTGCTGGACTTGCTGGACTTGCGGATGGTAATTTTTTGTTATTTACAAGTCCGGAAATGTGTTTTGGGAAAAGATGGCTTCCTTCTTCGGTATCAAGTATTTCGTTCATACAGAGAATTCAAAGTTCTCCGCCGTAGGCGCCCGCCTGCCATCCGTCGGGCAGGGATCCGCCTTTGGCGGAAAAATTCAACATTCAAGATTGAAATTCAAAATTCTTCTTTTCTTATTAGTACCTCCTCCATAAATACCGACGCCATCCTTTTCACCACAGAAGCTGTAGCAAATTTGAATAAAGTGAACGTTTTTCCCAACCTTCATTCGGAATTAATTCGTTGGCCGGGCTCAAAGAAAGTCAAGACTCTCTTCTATGCAGCATAATCGAATGAATAATTTAAATTTAAGGTTGACAAGATTACACAAATAACTATAATGAATATGCAAACAGAGTGGATTTATTCAGTTAGCGGGCTTTAAAGAAATATATCTGGGGCTTACTCTTCCCCTTCGGGGAGTCCTGGTGACTGACGCATTGAAAGCAAAATATATCTGGAATATGTCCAGATACAACGCAAAGGCGTCTTATACAGCACTTGAAACTGTGTTTGGAATGTTATGCTGATACATATAAACAATGTTAGCAAATATAATTTTAAGGTTAATAACGCATTATGAAAACAAATAAAGATTCTTGTGGTTCTCTTGCAGAAATAAGAAAAATGCTCCTAGGGTACGGACAGGATTTCGCTACAAAGGGACTGCCGCCTGGAGTTCAACCTTGGGCTTCTTTAGAATTGGGTGTTGTTATGCTTGCAATAATTGCATGGTTAGCAAAAACTGTTTTTAAAACTATAATTGAGCATTCCTTAAAAGAAAGGCTACATTCAAAAAACACATCTATGAGTATAGGGGAACTTAAAACTCGTGTAGATAAATTAGAGCAAGAAATTGATGAGCTTCTCTCCCATAAAATAATAGATGATAATCGTTTGCGTAAACTGGAGGATGATTTGAAGAATAATTTATCGAGCATCAGAGATGAACGATTGGTTTCCATTAATTTTTCTCTTGACGATATCGAAGGATTATCCTCAATTCTACATAAATTAGGCTTAACAAAACGCAAATCGATCAAACTTGCCAATGATTTAAAAGTACCGCTAGAGAAATTAGTTGAAAAAGGAAAAAATCCTTAATGATATTATTGTCGATTCTTAAAAGTCAAGATGTCGCTGACGAACTTAGCGATGAAGCCATTAATCTTGTAATTGAGGCCGCATTGCATTTTATCTATTTTTCCTCTGCCGTTCATAACTGGCCTGACTCACTAAAAGACACTATTAATCAATTAAAATATGCTCTGGACAAACAAAATGATTTTATTAAAAAAACTGATAAACTTCTAATGAAATCTGAAAATGAGTTGGACGACAGAATACTAACCGCTTTTAGATGTTTATTCCAAGCAAGAGATAAGGTATCAAGAGATGTCCACAAGTCACTATTAGATAAGGTTATCAAAGAAAGTTATGATTTGTGTTTGAAAATGGTAAAACTTAAAGATGGTTATGACGGAGAATTTCATTTTTACCTATATGTATTTCTTAATAAATATAGAGATTATGCTATTTTACCTTGTTCATCTTTAGCAATGGCTTTAGCATCGTGGATAAGGGATCAGGGCACGATTAGTAATATTCAATTCCCACTTGTCAATCTAATTTCATCAATTGATGTTGGTGTCCCTTCTGATGTAGGACTAATTGGTGCAGCGTTTATTGCCAATTATACTAAAACTAATCTTGAAGGGATAGAAGGTTTTACAGAACGAGCGCTAATATTATTAGATAAAGCTGATAACGCATCAACTATAGCACGAGAATGTGAAATAATAACCGAATACATTAATACTGTTCATATAAGTCATCTATTATATGATACTGCAAAAACATCCTTGAACTGGATAATCGATAGATACAAAAAGAATGGAATATCACCTCCAAATGAATTATACGACGAATTAAGGGTGGCTGAGGAAAATCGAGTTGAATCACTCTCTACTCTTGAATCTTATTGTGGTTCCTTAATTACTACACCAATTACTGATGCAATTGGGAAATCGGTAATATCAAAACGTATTGTCGATAGTGATGGGTTAAAATGTGCACTTATAGATGGTACAATAAGAAATCCAGTTTACCCAAATTGCTTTAGAGAATTATGGAATAAAATTGTAGATACTATATCTCAGAATAATCACAAATTATCATTTTCTCCTATGGAACGGGCATCTGAATTGGAAAAAACAGCACGATCGCTTTTTGCAGATAGCTTTTCTGATGTTATAGTATCGAAGAAAATCAAGGAAATGCAAGAACTGTGGTATTTCAATAGACTTAGCTATTGCAAGAAATAGAAGATCTTAAAGGCTGCGTCAGAAACTCACCCCTGTGTTCCCCTCTCTTGTTAAGAGAGGGAGATTGAGGGGGTGTGTTAGGAGTTGCGTCAGCAGCTTACTCTTCCCCGTACGGTGAATCTTGGTGACTGACGCATTGGAATCAAAACGTGTCAGGACTAGGTCCTGACACAACGTAAAATCAAGCAAACTGAAAGAACCTTTTTCAGAAAGAGATTTCAGACGAGCATGTCCTGGATTGCCTGAAGGAACTTATAGGGCGTTCTTACACAAGCATGCAAGAGGAAATCCTGGTCGAAATACCGAACTATTTGAAAGAGTAGCTCCAGGTAAGTTCATATGTATCAAAGATCCTGAAGTTTGATACAACTTGTTGATCAACCCTGGAAGTGGCCAGGTATATAAAGTAAGTGAGGAATATGCGATGGTTAAGAGTATGGAATTAGCTACAAAGAAATATGCTCGCAACTCTTTAAGGGCATATTTGGAGGGAAAAAAGAACCTAGACTGGGCGCTTGGTGTGGTGAGAAGCTCTGGTGTCCACGGGCAAGCGCTTACGGAGATTCTTGAGTACCTAAAGGGTTATAGTGCATCGGATCGCTACCAAGAAGTATTTTCAGCTTGCAGCAAGCTGGGATGGCTATAAATTTATTCACCGACGGTCAGCAAAAATTGCGTTCTGTAATTGTGGCCCAACATAGCGTGCACCGGACGGGGCTAATCGCCCCGCGAAAACTGGGGTGGTTTGCAAAGTTTTGTGCCATAATAACGATGTGGTCTTGCTAATCCGCCCCGCCAGTAACGCTAACCATTAAGCGGATAGGAGAATGAACATGTATGCTCGCTACCAAAAAAGTCGTCTCAGTGACAACAAGACCCGCTACCAACTGGCTGAACAGGTTTCATTGTTTGGCCGTAATAATGGTTTCATTCCCCGGCTTCTTCAGCTTCAGATACCTCCTGACCAAAATGAACCGTATTTATGGCATTTAGATATTGAAAAGTCACTTGCAGGAACCGATGAATACAAAGGTTCAACTTTGGTCATTGACCTCAAGCCAAAACAACATAAAACCAATGTCTCGCTTTATGAAGTCTTAGATGTTTGGGGATATTCATCAAGTGGTTGGACGCCAATTTTGTTACATTTAGGTGGTTTATTTGTAGACGCAGATCCAAATTCTGTAGACCGAAATGATTTCGCTGTTTCTGACAGTGAAATCGATGGGCCAATATATGAAGTGCTTTACCTTGATGGCTCTATAGAAAATGGCAAAATAATCGGGACATGGAACGCACCACCAGCAAGCCCTACAAACGCTGCGCTATTATGGCCAGATACCTTGAATTACTTTATAAAGTGTATCCGAGAACGTACACCTGATGTGTTGGAATAACAAAACGCTTAACAAATCACTCCAGCGGACGGCTGAGTGCCGCCGCTGATTTTAGACATTATCCTCCTACGGCCTCAGGTTTAAAATCCCGTCCTTCGATTGGCTCAGGATGGTGAGCGACTTGTCCTGAGGCGAAGCCGAACCACCAAAGGCGGGGGCGAATGGAACCCCATTTATAGTGAGTTTCGAACCATTTATGGTGAGCGTAGAACTATTCTGATTCCTAACCCGCTGTCCCTCTTACCACAAAAAGCAAATTCGATACACCTTCGATGGTGAAAAGGATAGCACCAGTATTTATGAGAGGCAGTGTATTATACCTGCCCCCTTACCGCATTCATAGAATGCATAACTCTGAATTTTTCCGCCGAAGGCGGATCCGCCTATGGCGGAGAATCTTAAATCTTTACCCTTGACCCATGACCCTTCAATTTCGAATCTTGAATTTTGAATTTTTTATCTGAAGGTAAATCCCTGCCCGACGGATGGCAGGCGGGCGCCTCTGGTGGAGAATTTGCACGAACTATGCATCGAAATTTATACACAAGTCAATAATCTTGAATCACTTGGAGGAAAAGTGAGAAAAAAATAAAAATGAACCTCAGATGTTTCAGATGCTTCAGATGCATCGGTTCCACCAGTCAAGCTTTTCCTTTAAGAATAAATCTGTTGTGGGAGTATTTCTCTTGCCCCCTTTAATCCTTTGACCTTGGAACTCGTAGAATTCAACTTTAAACATTAAACTTTAAACACTTTTGCTTTTCTTGTCCCTTTGAACTCTTGAACTTTTGAACTTTTTCAGCACTTTCCGGATGTATCGGGTATGCAATCTCTCGTGGTCTACCAGTCTTCGCAGCACTTTTCTTGCAGTCCAAAGATCACAGGTGGGGCTTTTATATTTCACCGGCTGATGCACCCCTCTCATCTTCTCCCTGGGGAATTTCTCTAAAACCCCAATTACCAGCCCTCGGACGTGATTCATCAGTCCAAATAAGTCTTTGGGGAATTTTTCGGGCATCTCGATGTTAAGCCGGTTGACATACCACCATTCCACGTATGCTATGTGCTTTAGACAATTTCTTATGGAGCGAGGTAGGCCCGGTGGCTTGAAATCGAGCTGCTCTTTGGTCAAATGCGAGACCAAATCCAGCAGGTCTTGTCGTGAATACTTCATCAATTGAATTGTTCTCTTTATATCGTCCCTTTTAACCGGTAAAACCTCCGACCAGAAAAGCGGCTCCGGCTTGCCGGCTTTTACGGGATTGTAAGCCACATGCATCGATTCCGTAACTTCAATTTCAAATTTCCGACTGGCTTTGGGATAACTTTCTCCATGATCTTCCAGCCAGTCAAACCATTGTTTTATGGCAATCTTGACTTTCTTTAGCGCGCTCTCCTTGGTGTGACCATAGACCCAGCAGCCCGGGCAATCCGGCACAAATACGCCAGATCCTTGTGGACCGATTTCAATACATACAGGGATTTTGACTACCATGCTCTATATCCGACAACGATATGAAAAACCGACTTGAATATCCATAAGTCCCCCTTAGAAAATCTCTAAGAGAGTTTTGATCCGATCCAATCCCCCAAGTAATGCGTGATGACAATAACCAGAAGGGCTATGACCAGATGTTCTGCTATTACTTTCCAATGTTTTTCCTTCTGCTCGTCTGCCAGGTAATAGCTAAAGATCGTCAAAAGCGACAATCCCCAGACGATGCTCACCACAATAGCGGTGGAGAGTTTAAGGATAAGTATTGGAACAATAAAAGTCATGGCGAAGAGGAATTTAGTCATAAATGTGGCGATGGTCGACTCCCATATCTCTTTGATGCTGTGCCTGTTCTCCGATTCCTCCGAAACATGGATGCCCAGCGCGTCCGAAAATGCGTCTGCCACCGCTATGGTCAATATCCCGCCTAAAATAACCATTTTGGAATGAGTGCCTGAATGCAAACCAACAATCAATCCGAGCGTGGTGATTATGCCTGAAGTTAAGCCAAAACTAAAACCGGTCTTGAATGAATGTCTCACAATAATACCTCTTCTTTATGCCCGCTAAATGGAACCCACATACTTTTCTCTGTTCCCACCACTGTGTTGTAAGAATGTAGCCTTCCGTAGTTAAAGCAGCGAACCGAACACCAGACTATAATTTTCTAATCTTTGATATAGTATCTCATAATCGGCCGTGTTTTCGACCTTCTCATGACTTCTTTGAACCCGGCTTGACGAAATGCAGATGCCAAACCGGTATTGGCGAATACGTCAGGAAATTCCCCAGTCTTCGGTTCCACCGGATATCCCTCCACGATTTTCCCATTCTGTTTTCTGACGTATTCTGTGGCAACTTTTAGCAGAGCAACGGTGACTCCTTTATATCGGAATGGCTTTGCCACAAAAAAACAAACCACCGACCAGACCGGTTTATGGTCCACTTTTTTCAGTATTCGGGAACGTTCCAAAGATGAGAAAGCTTCCCGGGGAGCTACCGAACACCAGCCAATGGGCTCCTTTCCGGCATATGCTAAAATTCCGGGGACCTTCCCCGAATTCACAATTTTTTTCAATCCTTTTTTGTTCCCCTCCCCTTTTGTTCGGTTGAACTCGGACCGGGTCATCCTCCACCACATGCACCAGCAACCCCCACAGGCTCCCCGTTCTCCGAACAGGTTTAGCAGATCCTTCCATCGTTTTGCGGTCAAAGGATGGAATTCCAATTTTGACAAAGCTATTGGTTTGGGTGTCATTTTACTTTCCTTTTTAACGTTTAAATCAAATTAGTAAATATCCGAACTGTTTCCCACATTACATATTGGTTAGAAAAAATGTTTTGAGTTTCGGCTAATGGTTTCGGGGGGAGTTTAACACGACAACCTACGACGATTTCACGATAAACGATACATAACCGCAGCCCAAACCGAAATACGAAACCGGACGCAAGAAAAACCCCACAGAATTCAAGTGCGATTAGAGATTTTCGATAACATTTTTATCAGAGCCACTTATTTCAACCGTGATTTGATATTATGATATTCCTCCTGACCAAAAGTTAATTGTTTTTCTCCTAAGTTGAACGATTTAATCTCCTCTTCCACCTTGGCTATCCGGTCGGCAGAGGGAGGATGAGACTCAAACAGCTTATCTAATTCTGTGGCTTTACCCCCTTTATCCAGTTGTTGTAATTTTCCGAAAAGCTGGATCATCCCTTGAGGATTATACCCAGCTTTGGTCATGTAATACGCCCCGTCGTAATCCGCTTCATATTCATTCTGCCGGCTGTAACCTTGTAGGATCAACGTCACGCCCGTGCCAACCGCCTGTTGAGTGATCTCGCTGGATTCACCCAGAGCAATGGAGAGAAGCACCTGAAGCCCCAAAACCTGCTGAAGTCTCTTTACCCCGTGCCTTGCCACCACATGCCCAATCTCGTGTGCCATAACCCCTGCCAGCTGGGCTTCGTTGTCCATGGTTTTCAGCAAACCGCTGTATACGTAAATGAAGCCGCCAGGACAGGCGAAAGCATTGATCTCCTTAGACTCCAGAATTTTAAAATGGTATTGAATGTCGGTTCGGTCGGAAAGGCTGGCTAATTTCTGACCCATTCCATCTATGTAGTTAGCCACTACCGGATCGTCTACCACCTTATTTTGAGTTTCCACCTCTTTGGACATGCTCTGTCCGATGGAGACTTCATCCGATGTGGAGATCAAGATTAAACTTTTCTTACCTCCGGGACCGGTGGTGGCACAATTGAACAAAAGCAAAGCAATGCCAACAACGATAAGCAGGACGAAATGTATTTTTTTCATGGATTGATTTTATCCTCCTTACTATTGCTTAAATTAACAAATCACATTATATTGATCCGGATCGTTTGCCAGGAATTTGGTTTCGATTCATATCCTGACTTGGAAATTATACTAACTTATTTCCGGTTTTGCAAAGGAATCTTTAAATATATTTTCTTTTAAAGTACCCAATTCTGTCTTGGGAAAAACAAACAAGGAACCTACGCTAGCAGGACAGCATCCACCGCCTAAACAGAACTGCTATCGAAAATTATCAGGTTGACCAGAAGAAATCCAAAACTTAGAGCCGTTTTTATCGTAAAATCAGTAAAAGCTCTCAAGAGGGGTAAATTTTCTATAACATAGTCAAAGTGGTTTTGTTAAAAAAAATCTGCAGTCTTTAAGGTATATAAACATAAAATACTTAGTTCACTGATAATCTGAAAGAATTAAATAAACATTCAGGAAGCAACTCTCATGAAAAAGGACAAGGAAAAAATCAATCTGAAAGGGCTTTGGCTGGATGATTACGAAAGAATGTTGGATGAGCTGGGAGAGAAGAGATTCCGGGCACGACAAATGGCTCAATGGATCTATGCAAAAAGAGCCACGGATTTTTTCCAGATGAGTGATTTTTCAAAAGACCTGCGCGATAGGTTAAACCAGATAGCTTACATAGAGAATATCAAGCTGGTAAAGAGTCAAACCTCCCAGAAAGACATTTCCGAAAAGTTTCTGTTTGAGTTAAATGATAAGGAAAAGGTCGAATCGGTCTTGATGCTGGAGGGAAAACGGGTTACTGCTTGTATTTCCACCCAGGCAGGATGTCCTTTGGGATGCACCTTCTGTGCCACCGGAAAGATGGGTTTCAAAAGAAACTTAACCACCGGTGAGATCGTGGACCAGGCTTTGGCTATGACTGCTTTCAAACCCGCCACCCATGCGGTATTGATGGGTATGGGGGAGCCGCTTATGAATTACGATAACACCCTTCAGGCTATGCGGATAATGAACAACGAGATGGGACTTTCTTTGACTGCGGGGAAAATAACTCTATCCACCGCCGGCATCCCTTCCATGATTGAAAAGCTGGCAGATGAAAACATGAAATTTGGATTGGCTATTTCCTTGAATGCACCCACCGATGAGAAAAGAAACAGGTTAATGCCGGTAAACAAGAAACATCCCCTGGATAAATTGATGAAAGCGGCAAAAACTTTCAACAAAAAAACCAAAAGAAGAGTTACTTTTGAATATGTGCTGATAAAAGACATCAACGATTCCGAAAAAGATGCCCTGGCGTTATCCAAATTAGTAGCAGGTATTCGATGCAAAATCAATCTCATTCCCTATAATCTCGTCCCCGATTTACCCTACGAAAGACCCTCCGAGGAGACGATATTAGCCTTCAGAGATTACCTCTATCCCCGCTGTCCTGCCGTGACCTTGAGGCGAAGCAAGGGGGAGGACATCTTCGCCGCCTGCGGGCAACTTCGAACCGAGTCATAGTAAATTCTCCCACTTGATGGGGAGGGTAGGTCAAAACATACCATCTAAAGCGGGGTTAACGGTGAATGAAAATTCAAAATCTCGATTTAAAATTAAAAATTGCCTCTCATAGACTTGCATAAATTTTAAATTTTGATTTGTAATTTTTCATTTTGTTTTTTAATTTTGATATTTCTCATCCTCCATCTGCGATTGAATTGCTTCGACAAAGGTTACAATCCGTATATGGTTCGAAAAGATCCACCCTTTTTTACCTCTGTATACTTCCACCCGGAAATTACCCGGATCGGTCGTGGAATATTCCAGGATTTTTCCTGTTTCCTCTTTGACGATCCTCCCGTCACAGACTAATCTGATCTTGCATTTTTGTGGCGTGCTGACCCTAAATGAAACCGGATTGGATAACGATATCTCCTCTCCTATTCCAGCCCTTCGATTTTTGTTTTGTGCATAGAATAAGAACCCTTTAGCATCCCCCTGGCGGTAGTTAGAGACAAAAGCATGGCATCCCCGGATAGCTTCGATCACCTGCTTTTTGGCTATTTGGTTGTCCGATGAAAGAGGTTCTTTTAATAACAGATGTAAACGGAGAGACTGAAACTGAACTTTGTAAGGGAAGATCACCAGCTTGAAAGGACCTAATCTGAAGGGATGGGCATGTGCATCCACCCCGCAGATTCCGCACACCTTTCTTTGTATGTTACACTCATCCCAGATTTCCAAAGTTTTGGGAGTAGGGCTGGTTAAAAATCTGCGGGGAGATGTAAACAACCTAAAACGATTGGCATAAGCTATCCCCTCCATCCATTCCGACATCTGGTTCCAGATTTCGATCCCATCGAATCCTTCCACTTCCCAGGCGGTCCAGGGATAGGGCGGGAATTTGGGTGTCCCCCTGGTCTCATCCGGATGGGCGATGATCCCCAGTCCCCCCAGCTTCCGGATGGCTGAAACATATTCTTGTGCGGAAAGCTCCCCCGGAAGAACTTCATTCACGTTGAATGCCAAAAAGTGGTTCTGGTTTCTCTGATCGTGTATCTCATAGCCGATCAGTACCAAAGTGTTTCCATGCCACCCCTCCAGTCCCAGATGAAGAGCATTCAGCGTCAGGTGATCGGAGAACATAAGAAAATCCAAACCTATCTCCTGACCGATCTTTATTATCTCCGGAACCGGTTCGCTCCCGTCCGAATCGGAGGAATGAATGTGGGCTACTCCAACATACTCATGCCAATCAGACAAAACCACTCCTTAAGAAGAATCATAGGAATATAAAGTTTCAGCTCTATTTTCTTATTTTAGTAAATCCAAAGGTTTACACTCCAATATACCTTTCATGGCAACTTTTTTAAGATTTAACTATAAAGTTTTTGTTTTAAACCGGTCCGGCACTTTATACAAAATGACCAGACCTACTATCATCATCAGTACTAAAATGGCGACGGCAAAACGATATTGAATGGTCGTAATCACTTGACCGGGTAAAGTTAATCCGATGTTATTCAAAAACGAAATCATTTTTTGAACCATTGTATTATCTATCTTAAAATACAGGACGGCAAGACCCCACAACAGTGGTCCTATGACCGCAGCTACTTTGCCGGAGAGGGAGTACAACCCGAAAAACTGACCCAAGGTCTCTTGGGGCACCAGGCTGGTCAAAAGAGGACGGGAAGCAGTCCAGGTGGAACCAAGACAGATACCGATGAACGGACCTACTATCCAGAAAACAGCGGAGCTGGCTGTAAAGGTCACCACGCTCAAGCATATTATCCATCCCCATACCACGTATATCATGGTCTTCTTGGGACCGATCCAATCCGCTACGTAACCGCACAAAAACGAGCCAATGACCGCAAAGGTGGTGGCAACGATGAAAAACCACATCTTCACCGAATCGGGAAAACCCATCACCCGCTGAGCATAAACCGCCATGAAGATGATTACGGTGGCGATAGCGTCGGAGATAAAATAATTAGCCAGCAAAAACTTCAGCACTCCGGGATATTTCTTAGTATTGGAAATTCCGTCCCATACTCTTATAAATGCATCTTTGACTTTTATTTTTGTTACATTCGTTTTAATATTTTCTTTCACCCATAAAAATATGGGCAGGCTGAAAAGAAGAAAAAAAACGGCAGTAGGGATGAAAGCATCCTGTCTTCCCCCCTCGGTAAAGGGTATTTTAAAACCAAAGATGTGACCATCCACGAATGGTTTGATTAAGAACAATCCCGCTATAGCCCCGACATACCCTAAAGCCACCCCCCAGCCGGAAACCTTACCTATGGTCTGGGGAGTGCTGACTTCAGGAAGCAGGGCATTATAGAAGGTTAACGCACCTTCATAACAGAAATTAGCTATGGCGAAAAGGATTAATGCTACCAGGACTTTGGTAGCCACGTTATCGAGATTATTACCCGCTATCCCTAAAAAGAATATAGATAGTATACAGCCTGAAGTTAAGACAAAAAGAAAGGGGAGCCTTTTCCCCTTCACATCGGAGACCGCCCCTAAGGCCGGCATAGTGAAGGCTACCAGAAGCATGGAGACCGCATAACTGATGCTGTAATAAATATCCTCCATCTTATTGTCCACCACCACCCATTGGGCAAAGTACATGGTGACGATATTCATGGAGTAGATGGTGTCGGCAAAATCATATATCACCCATCCGGCGATTGCCCGTTTATCTGGTGAAGAAGGGGTATTCATTAATCGGTTAAAAGAGTGCCAGAAATTAAATAGTGTAGCATCCACTGGACTATAAAGCTTTGCTTTATCTTCCCGAAAACCTAAAGGTTGACACACCCCTCGTTCTACCTGGTGGCAATCCAAAGTCCCAACCCAATCCCCAGAATATCTGCCACCAGATCCTTATAGCTGAACTTGCCTTTACGAATTTTCCGATCGTAAAATTCCTTTCCCAATCCCAAGCTGAAGGTCAGACCGGATGATAAGTAGATAGAGGACTCTTGATCATTATAATAAAAATCATGCGAAACATTATATAACGTGGCGGAGAAAAAAGTACTTACTCCCAAATGCTCCAGTTTGTCCCAGGCCAGCCATTTGTCCGGGATGTTGAGTGTATCCTTTTTTGCAGGATGAAAGGCGACGGTAACCTCACACTCCTGACCACTCCATAAGGATTGCGAAAAAAGAGAAAATGATAAAACCAAAACAAATATAATCCTAATATAAAAGTTTTGCATTATTCTGGAAAGAGTATTTGGTAGCGATCGCATTCATAAGATTCGATTTTACAGGTTCGATAAATCTGACCACCAACATAAAGAAGGAAATCATAACCCCAATTCCTCATCAATATCTTGCATCCCCTCCAGAGCCAAACCTACGAACTGCTCTAAGGAAAGCCCGATGTTTTCGCAAGTCTTTATATCCTCCCGGCTGGCTCCGGCGGCAAATCGCTTCTCCTTGAATCGATTCATCACAAAATCCACCGTCACGTTCTTCAGTTTTTTGGTCGGATGCATCAAAGCCGACGCCACAATCAAACCGCTCAGCGGATCTGCTGCAAACAAAGCCCAATCCATTTTGGATTTTGGCTCAACTTTCTTGGGATGAGCTTTTATGGCGTAAAGTACCCTCTCATCCAAATCGAAATCCTGCAGCCATTCGCAGGTCAAAAGGGAGTGCCGATCGAAATCGTTCACGGTTTCGTCATAGTCCAGATCGTGCAAAAGACCGGTCAATCCCCACATCTCCGTGTCTTCGTTGACATGCTGTGCCACCCTTTTCATGATGGCTTCTACCGCCAGCATGTGTTTGACTAGATTCTTCCCCTTTACCTTCGTTTGCACCAAAACCATCGCTTCTTCCCTGGTCATCTGTCACCTCATTTCTTACCTATGATAACACAAAACTCAATGAATAATTCGCATTTTGCACTTTGCAATCTCCAATTTTCCATGGATATCTCAATCAAAGAATTCCCAATAAAATCCCCACCAGAAAGTTCTTTTAGGCATGCTATAATCACCCGATAATCGATAATTCTGATTGGTGACGTTGCGGACGATATAATAGAAATGGAAATCCAGAAATCTTATGGTAACCTTACCGTTCAATATCGTCACTGCCGACTCTTTATCTTTTTCATATTCATCCATGAACCGATCGGAGATTACATTCGTCTCTATCCTGAGTTTTATACCAATCTCTTTTTTCAGATACTCATTTTCGAATTGAATATAGCCAAAAAGATTGTGATCCGGAGAATAATGCAGACGGGTCTTTCTCTCGCTATTTTCCCCATGCTTAAAGGTGTAGGAGAAATATGAAGTGAAATAGTTGAGGAATTTTCCACTTAAATCCAAATTGGCTCCCCAGATTTTGGCTTGGGAGTTTATAGGTTTAAAGTGACCATAATACAAATTGGTGTCTATGTTTGACCAGATTAGGTAATCGTCTATTTTCGAAACAAAAGCGTATGCACTCATTCCATAATTTCCCTTTTGAATGCTCCCCCCCAAATCTGCGGAGTAAGACTTCTGCGGTCTCAAGCTCCTGGTACCCTCCTCTGTGTAATCTATCATAGTATCCCTGAAACCAACAGAAAAAGGAAGCCAGAACCGGTCCATCAGTGTCGGATTCCCCACAAATCTTCCCCCGGTTGAGAACACTTTCACCTCACTTGATATTTGATACGCAACTCCGCCGGATAAGGAGAGCCCCGCTTTAAGCCCCTCTTCTTTTTTTATCCGCGATGAGATGATAAGTCTAAGCCTTGGGTTCACCTTGATCATATCCGTCAATGAAAAATAAGCTGAGTTTATTCTCTGTTTCATCTTCAAGGCTTCAAGGTTTTTTCTCTCCAGATTGCCCTCAAACTCAAAATAATGTCTGTCATTGAATGATACCGTTTGGATCAAATACAACGATAGAACCTCGTCAATCTTCTTACTTTCAAACTCGTACGACCTGCTTTTTATTTCCTGGTTTTGTTTATCGAAGCGAAAATTTAAATCCGAAATTGAGTTCTCGTTTTCCTGCATCATGAGAGAAACTTCAAAGCGCCAATTATTCACTTTTTTCCTGGCATCCTGAAATCTTGAATCCGGGAAGAGAGGAAGTCCCATGGTGGTTTTGTACTGATAGGCGGAGAGCCTAAGATCAATCTGTTCTTTCAAATGGAAAGCGCTCTTTCCCGAAAGAGATATTCCGTCATTATCCGAATTGGTCGTGTAACCGTCAGATTTGTTCAACTCCGTAGTGAGATAGAATTTCCCCCTCGAGGTAAGCCCTCTTCCCAATTCCACCAAGGTTCTGCGAAATCCGTACGGTCCCCGATCATCCAGTAGCCTGGAATATGGCTCTACGTTGTCAAAATCCTTGGTAGTGATATTAACTCCCATCACCCCAACCTCCCCTCCCCTGTTAGCTAAGCCCACAGGCAGAATTTCAATCTCTGAGATATTTGACAGGGAGATGGTGTTCAAATCCATCTCCCCTCTTTGAGGGAAATACAGGTCTTGCTGTCGGTACGGAATCCCGTCAACGAAGATATTCCCTCCTCTTCCGTCACCGGCAAAATACATATTTTCCGGTTGACTTGACGGTCCCGCACTTACTATATCAAAAAGACTCCTCATCCGCATCAAATCCCCGAAACTTTTTCCGGTTGAATTATCGATATCCCGGTACCTTATATCATCCCCCAAATAAAAATGGCTCACCATCTCATTTTTGAATTGATCGCCTTGAATGAATGTCCTGGAAGGTTCAACCGGAATGGTATCAACTAATGCTTTGTTCCTCAGAGAATCCGTGTTAGAAACGTAAGAAGAATCCTGGGTTTGGGAAAACACATTGGTAGACAGAAAGCAAACGAATATAGCAAACAGGACTTGTTTCATCGATTAAGCATCCTTCCGAACCGACCTTTTTTCTTTTAGCAAATCCTCCACTGCCTCAACTACCATATCGGGTGTAATCAAATCCATGCATAACCTTGATTTCTTGTGACATTTTCTTTCACCGTGCAAGCTACAGGGGCTGCATTCGACATTGGCACAGAGAATCACACTCTCCGATCCGGTCGGGGTAAAACCCAGCTTGGGATGAGTGGGACCGAAGATTGCCACCATCGGTACCTTTAGAGCTTCCGCTATGTGCATGGGACCGGAATCATTGGTGATCAGACAATCACAGTTTCTAATCAGGCTCATCAGCTTTCCCAAGGGCAATCCTATGGCTCTTAATACCTTTGAATCTGGTAAAGGATCACCCATTCCCCGAATTAACCTCTCATCAACGGAATCTCCGAACAAAATAATTTTACAGTCTAGCTTATGGATTAGATTTTGGCAAACCTGCTCAAATTTCTCTTCATCCCATCTTTTAGTCTCCCATCTTGCTCCCGGATGTACTCCTATCACAATATCATCTTTTTTGACACCGACTTCAAGGAGAAATTTCTCCGAGAATTCGACATCTTCTTGACCCAAAATAAGTGTAGGTATCCTTTTCTCGATTTCGATTTGAAGGTTCTTAAAAACCCCTAGATAAGAATCCAAAGTATTAATAGGTTTGGTCTTCAGGAATTTCAGATGAACTATCAAAAAGCGGGAGAACCATCTTTTGCTGTACTTTGTTTTGATTCCGGATTTGACCAGATGACGCAAAAAGAAACTTCGTAGATTAGCGTGCAGATCGATCAATAGGTCAAAATTAATTAACCTTAACTCCTTCACTAGTCCTTTAAATCCCTTAAAACCCTCGTGCTTTCCGTGTGGATCGAATTCTATCAAAGTATGAATTCGGAGATCGTTTACCAATAGATCGGAATATTTGGTTTTGGTCAGAAAATAAATTTGGGATTGGGGAAATTTCACTTTCAAGGTTTCCAGGACGGGCGTGGTAAGAATGATATCCCCCATGGAGCTGAAACGAATGACCAGAATCTTTTCGATATCTTTTCGCATGATAGAAAAGGCAAGTTACAATGTTGAAGCCTATTAAGATTAAATTGTTAACGGGTGATAATCAAGAAGAAAAATCCTAAGGCAAAACAATAGTAGCCGAAATATTGGAATTTACCCCTTTTGATTATTCCCAGAAGAAATTTGATGGCCCAATAACCCACGATCAGAGCGGTGATTGCACCGACTAGATATATACTCAATCCCTTACTCGTATTTGACTGACTTATCACATCTTTAAGTTCCAGAACACAAGCACCGAGAACAGTTGGCAGTGACAAGAGAAAGGAAAACTCAGCAGCTCTTCCCGGTTCTACCTTTCTGAAAATTCCCGTGCTGATGGTTAAGCCGGAGCGGGAAACTCCTGGCAGTATGGCTATGGCTTGAGCCAAACCCACCCAAACAGCATCTCCCCATTTTAATTTTTCTCTTAATCCCTTGAAAAACCTGGTGAGAAAAAGAACCGAACCGGTGAAAAGAAGCATCACCGCGACAATCTTCACTGAGGAAAAACTCTTTTCGAAAATATCTTTAAACCCAACCCCGACTAATCCGGCAGGAATTGATCCTAAAACGATCAGCCAAAACAACCGCCAGTCTTCGTCCTGATATGATGTGGTATCGCTGCCTGTCAGCATCGATTTGGTCCTGAAACAAACCGCCCTTAGCATCTTCCAGATGGAATGCCTGAAAAAAATCACTACCGCAAGAAGTGTCCCCAGATGAAGAAAAACCTCAAAGCTGATATCGTCGAATTTGACTTTGAGCAGAGACTCCCCTAAGACCAGATGCCCGGAGCTGGAGATGGGGAGAAATTCAGTTAGCCCTTGAACCAATCCCAGAATGACTGCTTGTAATAGACTCAAAGCCTTTCTCTTTTCAAAAAAAAGCTCTGGAAATCCAGAGCTTGGTTAAGTTTCAATTTTGGTGGCATTAAAAAATACTGTAGTTAACTCCGGCCACAAAGCCCACGTTATCGTCTATTTCCAACTCCCCCACTAAATTGAGAGTTTCGGTGAGTTTCAATTCTGCTCCCAAAGCTAAAGCTACGTTCATATCACTGCTGTGGGCATTGCCACTGTTCCATTTTTCCGGATCGGCCCAGGGCTTATCTAGACTCGTTCTCTGCCACCTAACGTTCAAACGCCCATATGGGGTGACTCTCTTGGTTTCATAATAGTCAACGGGATAAGATGCGATGACGTTTCCTCCCAGGGAGATCACGTTAAAGTCCGAAATGCTCAAATATTCCGTTCCCACGCCGAATGAGATATCCAGGGGGTCCCCCGAACTCTTCTCCATGAACCAGTATTTGATGTCTCCTCCCAAGGTCAGACCGGTTCGGCTATTTCCTAATCCTGAATCGTAATTGATTATCCCTAACTTCAATCCCAGATCGACGTATGTCACCACCCCATAACGAAACTGTCCGAACAAAGAGAATGCATTATCATAAACCCCCAGATACGCACCCAATAGAGCATCACCTCTATCCAGAGTGGGGGCAGCACTGAGTTGTCCCAAGAATTGGGCTGACCCTGAGGAGATGGAAAATAAAACCATAACAATCGTAATCCAAAATATCCTATTCACTGTAGCCTCCTGCTCAGCATTCACTCTGCCTGGAACTATAACAAAACCACTTCAGTTTGTCAACTTCTAGTTTTTTTATATCGCATTATAGTTTCTTAAAATAGAATCTCGCGTTTTGCTGGTTAAGATACACTTTATGAAGTTGATCATCGATCGATGAGCCCGGGGAATCAATTCCGTGAACATCCTATGTTATTCCATCCTCGTAAAGGTGGTTGGGTTACCACGTATGCTAAGGAAGGTTATAAGTCACCCCGGCCAGAATAGTGGTGAAGTGGGTCACTTTTTCTTTAGTCGGGATGTGGGTGTATCTGGCTTCGACAAAAAACTCTAAAGGAACCGCCGGAGGAGAAAGGACCAATCCACCCACACCATGCCATCCCATCTGGCTTTGATCCTCCGGGATATAAACCGAGTAGGTATGGTTGGAAATTCCGTAAGCTAACCGGTGTATACCCACACCGGCACCGAGGTAAGGTTTTAAAACCGGGAAGGAGAACATGTACTTAGCTGTGCCGTTAAAGGAGAGATCGTTAATGCTGAAATCTGCTTTGATATTCTGATCCAAAACTATCTGTTTTTTCTTCCAGGCGTATTCCAAGGACCCCTCCAGCTGGATTATCCGCAAGGTGCCGATTTTAAGATGCACACCCACCACCGGCATCTCCTTTAACCAGTCCTTATTTTGCGCGGGGATCAAATCCAGTTTATCGTAAGAGTAATTCTGGATCATTCCCCCTCTTATCCCTATGCCCAGACCGGTGATTCCCCAGGCGCTTGAGCTAAACCAAAGAAAGATAAAAGCAAACCATAGTTTCTTCATTTCACTCTCCTCCCTCACATGGTATTATTTCAATCCCAAAAACCCAACCATTCTGCCGATATTCTCTTTTTCCCTCCGATATGAATAAAACAACTTCTCCTCACAACAGGTGCAACTATCCGTTGCGAACATCATGTTATCTTTTACCCCGCAACCCAACAATTGTTTCCGGTTAATCCCGATCAAATCCAAAGTCACACTCATCTTTGCCGACGGACGGACATATTCATCGTCGAACAGGATAGCTACCTCATCCGAAACCCGGTAACAACAGCTCCGGATGGAAGGACCAAACCATATGGTGAAATCCCCGGGCTCACATCCCAGCTGGTCCCTTGCTGTTTCGATGGTCCTTTTGGCAATCCCTAAAAGCGTCCCTTTCCAGCCCGCGTGAATCAGACCAATCACCTTTCTTTTCTCCTCCAGCATGAAGATGGGAACACAATCCGCCACCTGGATAGAGATGAAGATATCTTTCCGGTCGGTTAAGACCGCATCCCCTCTATACTCTCTTCTTAGCTTGTCCTTTGAGGTTATAACCACACATTCGTCCTGATGAACTTGTCGGAGGGAGACCACCGGCCGGTGGATGCGGGTGATCCTCTGGATCAAGTGATCTAAGCTTATATTCTGTTCAAAAGAAGCAGGATGGTTTCTTATTGTAAAACCGTGCAGAACCAGATTATGCTTCTCTAAAGGCGGAAAGGTCAGCCATCTGAAAACCTGGATGTTTTTAACTGTGGAATCATTTGATTTCATCTTTCGGTGACTCCTCCATCCGTTCTGCCCCCTTGGATCTCTCCACCTGGATCACCCCTTTTACGTTTTTTATCTTTTTCAAAGTTTTATTCAAGTGGCTGATGTTTTTTACCTCGATGATGAAACTGCCGATGCTGGTAGTCTCCCCCCCCTTGATCTCCGCTCCCCGAACATTGGTGTCGGTATCGGCGATGGCCTGGGTTATGTCTCTTAGGATATTCTTACGGTCCTCCACCAGAACGTCCAGTCTGATCATAAAAGATTGGTCCATCCCCGTATCCCATTCCACCTCCACCTTTCTCTCGTCCTCTGTTAGCATCTGCAAAGTATTGGGGCAATCGGAACGGTGAATGGAGACCCCCCGCCCCCGGGTGACGAATCCCACGATCGCCTCTCCGGGCACCGGCTGGCAACACTGGGCGAAACGAAACATCATATTGACCAAACCACCAACCCTGATCCCCTTGGCTCCCCCCCTGGCTTTGTCGACAAATCTTTGAAGAATGGATGGTCGTATCTCCTTCTGTTTGTCCGGCGGCACCAGTTTGCTCAGGATGTGTTGGATGGAGTAGCTTCCATTGCCTATTCCAAAAAACATCACCCCGGAATCACGGAAATTAAGTCCCATGGCTAAGTTGGTAAGCTCCGATTCGGTGGGGATCTTTATATTATGTTTCTTTAGCTCCTTTTCGAAAATCTCTTTACCTAAATTGACGCTCTCCTCGTATCTTTTTAACCTCAGCCAATGTTTGATCTTGCTTCGCGCTCTAGGGGTTTTGACGATCTTAAGCCAGTCTTGGGATGGTCTCTGGTGAGGCGAGGTGACCACCTCTACCTCCTGACCGCTGGTTAAAACCGTATTCAAAGGAACCATTTTCCCGTCCACCTTAGCCCCGATGCAGTGGTCTCCTATCTCACTGTGAACGGAATAGGCAAAATCCAGGGGAGTTGATCCCTTGGGGAGCTGTTTAAGCTCACCCATGGGGGTGAAAACGAATATATCGTCCCGGAAGAGATCAATTTTAAGATACTCCAAAAACTCGGAAGGATTGGTTAAGTCCTTTTGCCACTCCAAAAGCTCCCTCAACCAGGTCATCTGTTTGTCCGACTCATCCGCCTCCCTTCTTCCCTCCTTGTATAACCAGTGAGCAGCTATGCCGTATTCCGCCATGCGATGCATTTGATGGGTCCGGATCTGTATCTCCACCATCTTTCCCCTCGGACCGATCACCGTGGTGTGCAGTGATTGATACATGTTGGACTTCGGCAGAGCGATGTAATCCCGGAACCGATCCGCCACCGGCATCCACAGGGTGTGAACTATGCCCAGTGCATGATAGCATTCCCCCTCCGAGTCGACTATGATGCGAATGGCGAACAGGTCAAAGATCTCCTCGAAAGGCTTTTGCCTTTTCTTCATCTTGCGGTATATAGAATCAAAATGCTTCGGCCTCCCGGTTATCTCGGCTTTGATACCTGCCTTCTCCAGTTCCCTTCTCAAAGGTACGGTGATCTCCCGGATGTATGCCTCCCGATCCTCTATGCGCTCATTTACCTTCCGGACTAAATCATTGTAAGCTGCTGGATCAAGGTATTTTAAGGAGAGGTCCTCCAGCTCCCATTTCACCTTCGCCATTCCAAAACGGTGAGCCAGCGGAGCGTAAACTTCGCGGGTTTCGGCAGCTATCCTCCTCTGCTTATCTTTATCCAGGGAATCCAATGTCCTCATGTTATGTAGTCGGTCCGCTAGCTTTATGATAATCACCCGGATGTCCTTGGTCATGGAGAGAAGCATCTTGCGGAAATATTCTACCTGCTCCTCTTCCACGCTCTTGAATTTCAGCTCCCCGATCTTGGTGACACCGTCCACCAGAAGGGCTATCTCTTCGCCGAATTCGGCCCTCACCTGCTCGATGGTCATGTCCGTGTCCTCCACCACATCATGCAGAAGCCCGGCAGCTATGGTGGCGGAATCTAAATGCTGTTCCGCCAGGATAGAAGCCACCTCCAGACAGTGCTCCAGATACGGGGCTTTGGATTCGCGGTACTGCCCGCTGTGGGCTTTTTGGGAAAACTCGAACGCTTTTTTGATAAGTGGAATATCAATGTTGGCGTTGAACGATTCCACCTTGATGATGAATTCGGCTAAATTCACTTACCTCTCCTCTGCAAATAAAAGATCTCTCTCTGTAGTGTAAAGATTCCGTTTCACAACCATATTCGGTAACAACAGTTTTCTCATGAAGCTCACCCAAAGGTAAACACTCCAACCAGAATTCCCCTCTATTTAATATTTTTTAGCTTGCTTTTTTCTTTTAAAACCAACTCAACTTTTGAAATTATCTGATTTGGTTTGATCTTCTCCATACAATCGTAATGCGGGCAGCTTTTGGACTTACATTCAAAGCATACCGGAACCGGGGGTAAGATCACCTGGTGCCCCTCCCCGTAAGGCCCCCACCGGATGGGACCGGCGGAGAAAACCGGGGAGAAGATGGCCACGGTCGGAGTCCCCAAGGCAGCAGCCAGATGCATCGGTCCGGTGCTGCCGGAGATCAAAACGTCACATCTCTGCAAGACTGCTACCAGCTGGGGGATGGATGTCCTTCCCGCCAAATTGAAAGATTCGTATTTCATCTTTTTTTTGATAATATCGATAAGATTCTTCTCTTTATCCGAACCGGTGAAAACGATCTTGGCATTCATCTTATCAGCCAGCCCGTCTGCCACCTCGGCAAATCGTTTTGCCGGTAGATTCAAAGACGAGTTCCCGCTACCCGGGTGAATCGCCACCACCGTGTCTTCAGGGGTTATCTTGAACTCATTAAATATCTCATGCACAAACTCCTCCCCTTGGGGATCAACGTATATTATAGGTATAATTCTTTGAGGAATAATCCCCAGCGGGCGCAGCATATCCAGATTATATTCCACCTCATGTTTCAAATTCACTTTTCTGTGCATATATACTTTTTGGTTGAAGAGTATCTGATAGAACCGAAATCCGGTTCCGATTCTGTGTTTCACGCCGGCCAAGAAGAGCAAAACCGCCAAACGCATTGTAGGTTTAAGCAGGATGGCGACTGCAAATTTTCTCCGTCTGGTTTCTCTCAACAGAACAAAGAAACCTTTTATCCCCCTATTCTTATTCCCTGAATCGTCGACCATCACCTCATCTAAATTGGGATTGCCTTTGATCACGTCCGCAGCATACGATGATACCATCATGGTGATACGCGATTCCGGATAGCGCGATTTTATCGCCTCCGGAACCGGAGTGGACAGAACCAGATCTCCGATGCGGTCGGTTCTGACCACCAAAAATCTTTCATTCCCGGTCAAATCAAGCTTTTTCATATATCCAGTAAAAAAATAAATCGGATGCTGTTATAGGGTTAATATCGTGACGGAATGTTGGCCCTCAGAAGATCAAAATTGCATTTTTATGCTGTTGAAGCAGTGCAAGTTAAAACCTGTCACTTAAAAATGGAATTCCCCTCAACTTCCCCAGAAATAAAAGCCTCTACATAAATTTATACGTTGTTATTCCCCCTTAGGATATCTTCTCTTTTGAAGCTTATGACTTGGTTTTGATAATAAAACCTTCTTCCGACCGTCCGAGGTGCCAGAGCTTAACGTATTTGGCAAAAACATGAAATGCCGAAGATACCGCCAAAATCAATCCTGGTAAGCCGTCCATGAATCCCCTCTTCAAAAGATACGTTTTAAAGAAAACTGCTATAGGGCGGATCAAAAGGCTAATCCAAGATCCTCTTTTACCTTCCTGGTATCGTTGTAGCGCATCCATTGAGGTATATCGGTTCAGTTTCTTCAGGTAATGATCATAATCCGGATCGGTATAGTGGAGTAGATCATTCTTCAAGCGACCGAATCTTCCTTTGACTATCACCTCCTCGTGCACCAATTTCGAGGTGAAATCACCTTTATCTTTCCTGAATAATCTTAACACAAAATCCGGATACCATCCTCCGTGTCTCATCCATCTGCCCAAAAAATACGATCTCCGCGGAATGAAATACCCATCCAGGGAATCTCCTGATTTGATGATCTTTTGAATCTCTTCTCTTAAATTCTCCGATACCTGCTCGTCCGCATCTACCGAAAGAATCCAGTCTCCGGTGGCCTGCTTTGCCGCATATCTCTTGGCCGGGCCAAAGCCCTCCCAACTCAAATCAAAAATCCTACTCGTGAATTCGGAAGCTATTTTCTTGGTTTCATCCGTGCTGTAAGAGTCCACCACGATGATCTCATCCGCCCAGCTTACGCTTTCCAAACACCGGCGGATGTTCCTGGACTCGTTATAAGTAATGATAATGCAGGAGAGTTGACTCAAATTTTATCCTCGGCTAATTTGAGATTCGCCACTGTGGTTATACCCAAAAGGAACATGACCAGCATGTTTACTTCCGCATCGGTATAATAACATTGAAATAAACTGGCAAAAAGAAAAGCGACAATTGTAACCACCCCGCTGATTTGGACAGTGTAAATGAGCCCAATCCTTCTGTTTTTCAGTACTGCTTTAAGAGTGGTATAAATAAAGACTGCCCAAAGATATAGGTAAGCTATAAGACCCAATAAGCCGGAATTGACCGCCACGTTCAAGAAATCGTTATGGGGATGGCTGTAATTATCGTATCCCCCTTCGACTTTATACTGATTGAAAAACTGCCCAAAATTACCCAGGCCGATCCCCCAGATGGGTTTGTCCTTTATCATGTTCAAAGATGTTTGCCACAATCTTATGCGGGTCGACTCTGCTTTTTCCTTGGAAAGACTGATCTCTTTGATTCTATCCCAGCTGGTCGGTTCGATGACGAAGACTGCCAAACACAGTACGACAACGCCCAAGGTGAAAAGAAGAGCAAACTTTTTCCCTTGGAGGAAGCCAAGGGTCAGCATACCGGCCACCGCTCCCAACCAGGCACTCCGGGCATAGCTGAATATTAAAGACAATCCTAAGATGACGGGAGAAATGATGTCTAAGATTCTCCGGATCCCTTCCCTCTGGTAACTGAGAGCTATTACTGCAGCCAAAAGAAAAACCAGCATGTAACAACCACCGAAGGTGAGGTGATGATCAAAAAGTCCCAAGCTGATGAAAACCCCGCCTTTGGGTTCAAGCAGCTTGTGGCGGTATAAGTCCATCCCGGAATAATGCTGCCAGACGGCATAGAGACCCACTATACAGGAAACCATGATCAAAATGGTAACCAGCTTTTTGATCTTGCCCTCTTCCCGGACATTATTCACTAGCAAAAAGAATAAAAGCAGCAACCACTCTTCTTTCAGAGCCAAAAGGCTGTGAACTTTGAATGGCGAGAAGATTACCGAGATTATCTGCGTAGTCAGATAAAGCAGAATAGGAATATTCAGCGGGGTATGAATGAATTTCCATTTCCCTGAAATCAGAATCTTCACCAACCACACCGCCAGCCCTAAAATCAAAAAGGCCTGTGCTCCGGCTATGGACCAGGGGGAGAAGAAGGCAAAGCCCAGGATGGAAAACCAGATGATCTTATCGGTTATTTCTATTGTATTCTCTCTGACCATAATTGGAATGAAAATTGTTGACTATTTAGTTTGCCTTTCCAGCTCAGAGCTTTTCAGCTCAACAGACTCAAATACACCTCTTCCGTCCTTTGGGCAAAACCATCCAGGGTGAACTTCTCTATCACTATTCGCCGACTTGCCTCGGCGAAATCTTTTCTTTTCTGCTCATTCTCCAACAATTCCGTAATGGCTTCAGCCATTTTCGGAACGTCCCCTGGTTCAACCAAAAAGCCGTTGACCCCCTGCTCTATCACTTCCGGTATGGCATTGATCCTCGTTCCCACCACTGGTTTGCACATAGACATGTATTCCAGAGGAACCCGGCAGATGGTCTCCGATCCTACAGAGGAAACCACCCCCACGTCAAAAAGGGAAATGATTTCCCTGATTTCCTTAACCCTCCTCAAAAAGCGGAAGTTCTGTTCCCGGCCCATTTTGCTTACTGTTTCCCTTAATTCCTCCAAGCTGATCTGGGCATCTTCTCCGCATATAATAAATATCACATTAGGAATTTTATTAAGAACATATTCTGCTGCCCGGATGAAGTCTTTATGCCCTTTCACCGGAGAAAGTCTTCCTACTATCCCTGTCACTAAACTTCCATCCGGTATGATTAATTTTTCCTTCCAAAACCTGTTGTCTGTCCGGGGGGAAAAGAATTCGTGATCGATCCCCACCGGGATATTGATCACCCTGTCTTTCGGCACCTTCAGATTTTCGATGTAACTTTCCTTTATAGTCTGACAGGTGGTGATGATCTTATCCGTCCAACGATTGGTTAGCCAGCTATTGAAAAAACTCGGTTTCGGTGTTCTTGCATCTCCTCTTGTTCTGACCAGTGTGACTTTTTTTCTCATCAATTTCCGGGCTAATCCGGCTATAAGGTGACCTTCCCCCCGGTGAGCATTGATCACGTCGATCTTTTCCATTTCCACCAAATCTACAAGCCTTCTGACATTATAAGCTATCTTCCAAGGACTGGTATAACTTAAATATAAATCCTCATAGGTGGAGAGGTCAAGCTCCCTGGCTTTTAAGACCGGAGGACTGTGGGGGTCACCTGCAACTATCACCTTATGCCCTCGTCTCTTCAGGGCACAGGATAAGCTCACCGCATAATGCGCACAGGCGTTATACCACCTGACGTTAATCAACTGCAATATGTTCAGTTTTTTCGGCAAATCGATCCTCGCGGTTTTGCAAAAGACTTTTTAGAAGCTGCAGAAATGCCTCTTGAACATCTTCAACGGTGATTTTGTCCAGACAGGTAAGCTTTAAGCATTTATGTTTCGTTCGGTCGCAATCCGGGCAATCCACATCTGCCTTCAGGTACTTGTGCCGGGAAGAATCCGGATAAGTCCAGCTGACCGGATCGTGTGGTCCATAGATGGTGATGGTCGGTTTTCCAATGGCTACCGCAATATGCTTGGTGCCGTTATCATTACCTACGTGCAGATCGCACTTTCTTAAGATGGCTCCCAACTCAAAAAGACTTTGGGTCTCCTCGCTGATCACCGGTTTTTCTTTCATCCGGTTACTCACCTCCTCCACCACACATCTCTCATCTGGTCCCCAAACCAAAATCACTTGAGCATTGAATTTCGAGATCAGCCAATCGGACAGTTGAGCATACCTTTCTAAGCTCCATCGGTTGAAATTCCTGCGGCTGGTGGGGGAGATGGAAACGATCAGCTTATTATCGTTCAGCTGATTTTCTTTGAAGAATCTTCCGGCAAAAAGATCTGCCTCCGGTGGGATAAAGAAGTCAAGTTGGGGATCCGTGCTTTCTACGCCCAGGGGATGAAGTGCTTTCATTTTTCGGAGAGCTGCATATTGAGGAGCATCCTCTTCCTTTATGATCGTATTGTAAAGAATTTTTCTGCCGGGCAGATCGTATCCTATTTTTAGCCTAGCACTGGAAAAAAAAGAGAGGTAAGCACTGCGGGGATTTCCTAAAAAATCTATCACCACGTCGAATTTTCCCTTTCGCACCTGCCAAAATCTCCTGAGGGAGTAAAAAGGATTTCGGTATCGGTTTCGATCCCAAATTAAAAGTTCGCTCAGATACGGATTGAATCGGAGAAGATCAACCGATTCCCTCTCGGTTAGAAAAGCGATGTAGCTTTTCGGGAGATGGGTCCTCAGTGCGTGTAAAGCCGGCGTGCACATGAGCACATCTCCGATGCGGCGGAGTTGGATTAACAGAATTTTCTGTGGATCGCTCAACGGTTATTTCAGTGGGTGGAAGGTCGAAATCAAAATCAGCATTCATATATAATACTGCAAATCCATTCAAATCTCAAGAGAATAGAGTAATTCGGAACATTTGTTCCCTAAAACCGGGAGAACGTAAATGCAGTTCCCTCGGTAGCATTAATCCTTTATCTTACCTTCTACTCTTCGAATGTTCTCTCGGACAAACTCCATCTCTTTTTTGGCTCCGGCTTTTTCGAAAAGAGAAGCGGAACGGCGATAAAAGTCCAGAGCCTGGGTGAATTCTCCTTTCTGCTCCAGGGCCGATCCGATATTGGCTAAATCACCAGCCTGACCCATTAGATCTCCCAAGGTGCTGTCTATCGCCCAAGCCTGACGGTGATAATCCAAAGCTTGCTCCAGATTTCCCTTTTCCTGATAGATCAAGCCCACATTGGTTAAAACGCTGGCGGCATCCTTATGATCACCAGCCTGCTGGAAAAACAAAAGTGACTGTGAATATAAAACCAGGGCACTATCCGGCATTCCCTTTGTCCAATAGGTTAAAGCCAGATTATTCAGCTGCGCCGCCTGCGTCAGAAGATCTTCGGGTGTGCTGGCTACCTCCAGCGATTTTTTATGATAGATTTCCGCACTATCCGTATTTCCTAACATCTGATAGATGAAACCGATGTTGGCTAAGGTGTTCTTTTCCCCGGATTTATCTCCCATTCTTCTCTCAACTGCTAAAAGATTGAAGTAATTCTCCAAAGCACCTTTCGGATCATCATCCAGTTGATACAGCAGTGCCAGATTGGAATAAACCACCACTAAAGCGGTATCCTGGCGGATGCTTTTCGCCAGCTTTTCCGCTTGGTAATGGTAATTGATGGCAGCATCATATTCTTTGAGAAATGCCTCAGAATTCCCTGTCAGGATCAAAAATACCAACCTTTCCCCCTCGGTGAGATTTGAATCCAAAGCCTGTGCAAAGATCTCCAGGGCTTGTGGATATTCCCGATTAATCCTGTATTCCAAACCCTGCCGGAGATAAAGTTGAGCCTGCGGGTTATCGGTTCGGCTCAGATCGCTAAAGTAATCCTGCAGCCCGGACAGAAGATTAGCCACCCGATCTGATTCAGCTGTTGCGGTCGCCTCTGTTTTGGTTCTATCCGTCCCAACCGATTCCAACTCGTGTCCCTTCTTTATTCTATTTTGCGATATCACAAAAAAGCCTATGATACCAAGGAGCAATATCACTTGCAGGACGATGACCCTTTTGGATCTACCTTGTTTCACGTCCCGGTAAATCTTCCCCACGAAAAAAAGGGCAATCAAAATTAACATTGTCCACGGTGCAAAAGACGACATATCTTCCTCTCCTTCTAATTCACAGGTTTTACATGGTATGATTCGACTTCACGGCGATTAGATTTTCCATGTCGCTAAAAATCAAAATACTCTGGTCTCTGGTAAATGTTGGAACATCATTCCCCAAACAAGTTGATTATATCTTTCGACGATTTGCATAATTGAGTACTGACGACACCGTTAGAAATTAAAATATCGGGTTAAACAATCATCCATAAACGATGACGCTTCGTTTATCCCCGCCATCTGTCTCAGGAAACGGCTCGATTTATCATCTATCTCTTCCCCTGAACTCTTAACTGCTGATATTAGACACCTCGGGCTTATTTCTTCGATTTCCTTGATTTCCTGCAGCCTCTCCCTTTGTTAGGAAAATAAGTCTGCCCCCAGATTTGTCAAGGGAAAATTCAGCCTCTTCTTCCCGGACCAAACCATTATGCTTTTAGAGTATCAAGCTTCAGTATGATTTAAGATGCTCCGTATCAGTCAATATTGCACCTACTAACCTCGGTTTGATCACTGGTTGAAAGTCATCTCATCGGTTTTCTTTCTTGCTTATGATCTATTATATCCCGATTGGCAGTCTCGACTGACTGGCGAAGATTTTCAAAACAACTCCCCAACCGTTTCGTATACCAAAGAGGAAATAAAAACAACTAAAAGGCGGAGGATGGAATGTTCGGAAAGAAAAAACCAGAGGTGAAGAAGGTAAAAAAACCGGCTTTGGTAATAATTCGGGAATACGTTGAATCTTTCGGCGTGGCGTTGATCATGGCATTGATCATTAAGTGTTCCGTAGTGGAAGCGTATAAGATACCTTCCGGATCAATGGAGGATACCCTTCTGGTGGGTGATTTCCTGCTGGCGAATAAGTTCATCTATGGAGCCAAGGTTCCGCTTTTGCCGGTTCATCTGCCGGCTTTAAGGGAACCGAAGCCCGGTGATATCGTGATCTTCAAATATCCCCAGAACCAGAAGGTGAACTACATAAAACGATGCGTGGCTACGGAAGGGCAGGTGGTAGAGATCAGAAACAAGGTGTTGTACGTGGACGGGAAAAGATACCCCGACCCGACCTATGCCAAATATACCGATTCCAATAGCCGTACCCCGGACCGGGATCCTCGGGATAATTTTGGCCCTTACAAGGTTCCGCCTGGACATCTGTTTATGATGGGGGACAATAGGGACAACAGCGCCGATTCCCGCTATTGGGGACCGCTTCCCCGGAATCTGGTATTGGGCGAAGCCATGATCATCCACTGGTCCTGGGCACCGGATTCCAATGCACCTGTTATCTCCGGCGTGGACCCTTTGTCCATACCAAAAAACATCGGATACAACATCCTGCACTTCCCCCAGCGGGTTCGATGGAACAGGATACTTGAAATAATCAGATAAAAATAGCTCAAGCTAAAAATCATCCTTTCAGGGATTTTGGAGAATCAGTGATGACCCCTCCAAAATCCCTTTTCATTGGGTTGATATTGACAGGGATGAATTTCAAAAATGGCTTTAATCAAACGCTACTCAAATAAACATCCTTGCCGCAGCTATTCTCATTTTTCTTGACTCTACCTATTATTTGTGATATTTTCATCTTCGATGCTTATCGGCATGATTCATTAATTTGAAAGCTGGTATGATCTCACTGGAAGCACAGAATTTGGGAAAGTGGTTTGGCAAAAGGAAGGTCTTTGAAGGGATAGATCTCTCTTTGCACGAGAAAATCTCTTTGGTTATCACCGGCAGGAACGGCTCCGGCAAGACCACCCTGATTAAGATCCTGTGCGGGCTGATTCGACCCAGCCGGGGTGAGATTACGATAAAACTGGATGGGAAAACTTTAACTCCAGAAGAAAGCCGGAATCATATCGGACTGGTGATGCCCGAACTGGAGCTGTATGGTGAATTAACCGCTTTGGAAAATCTAAATTACCTGGGACGGATGCGAGGTTTGATAACTAACCGGGAGAATCTGGAGGAAAAGATAACCTGGGTTGGTCTGGCTGGCAGAGAGGATGATTTGGTCTCATCTTTTTCCTCCGGCATGAAACAGAGACTGAAATATGCATTTGCTCGGTTACACGAACCTGAAATTCTTCTTCTGGACGAACCCTCCGCCAATCTGGATGAGGAGGGTATGTCCGTAGTGGAAAAGATCGTTACCGAGCAGAAGGAAAGAGGGATACTGATTTTAGCTACCAACCAGAAGGAAGATATCAAATATGGCGACAAAATCATCCAGCTGGGCAACTAAGGCCTCTTGGTTATTGTTCAAAGATCTGAAATCGGAGTTTCGGACCCGCTATGCTTTGAATGCCATCTTCATGTTTGGGCTGACTACTTTGACCGTGGTAAGCTTCTCGGTGGGCGGAATCTCGTCGAATACTCACATCACCTCTTCCCTGTTCTGGCTGGTTATATTTTTCTCTTCCATGTCGGGTTTGGCGCAGGTTTTCGTGAAGGAGGAGGAGAGCAGAACGGTGAACGTATTGAAGCTTTCGGCTTCCCCCGGCACCGTGCTAGCGGGAAAGCTTCTGTTCAATCTGGTTTTGCTCCTGATCCTAGAAGTGGTGATCGTTCCCCTCTTCATCATCTGGATGAATTTATCTATTTTGAATATCTGGCTCTTTCTATCGGTTCTTCTTTTGGGAAGTCTGGGTATGGCATGTGCCACTACCATCACCGCCGCTATCATTTCCAAGTCCCATGTAAAAGGAGCACTATTTGCCGTCCTCTCTTTTCCCATTCTTCTCCCCTTGTTGATCGTGGGAATAGACGGAACCAGAAAGTCCCTTGAAGGACAGGATTTTTCTGCCGGGTTTGCCGATTTGAGATTGCTCATATCGTATGTGGTAGTGATGTTGGTAGCGTCCATTTTGTTGTTTGATTTCGTATGGAATGAATGAGCGGAGTAATCCGGCTGGTGGATGCAGTTCTTGCAAGACGGAAAGGTAAAACGTAACCTTACGATTTCTCTGTAAACAAAGGTTAAAATATGTTGTGGAAAATTTCTCTTTTGATCTGGATGGCGATGGTGATTATTGCCGTCTTTCTTCTCCCACCCCCCCAGGCTCAATTGGGTGATGTGTCGAGGGTTTTCTTTTTTCACGTCCCTATGGCTTGGGTAGCGGTTTTGGCTTTTTTGTTATCCTTGATCTATAGCCTGCTTTATCTCCGGAAAAAGGATCTGGATTATGACGCCAAAGCCAGGACCGCCTCCCGTCTGGGACTTTTGTTTACCATATTGGCTACCATCTCCGGCTCAATTTTTGCCAAAACCAGCTGGGGCTCTTTTTGGAACTGGGACCCCCGGGAGACTTCGATTTTTATCCTGCTTTTAATCTACGGGGCATATTTTGCTTTAAGATCCGCAGTGGAAATGCCGGATAGGAAAGCCAGCCTATCCGCTGTCTATGCCATTTTAGCTTTTTTTACCGTCCCCTTCCTGGTGTTTGTTATCCCTCGGGTTTATCAGTCGCTTCACCCTAATGATTCGGTGATAAACACCCGGCTGCAAATCCAGATGTCGTCATCCATTCTGATCGCATTTCTGGCTTCCCTGGTTGGGTTCACCTGGCTTTTCGTTTGGATCTTCAGGCTGGAGACAAAGATTAACCGGCTCTTGGATGAATTGGAGGAATAAATGTCATCAAACTATGTCCCCCTGATCGTCACCCTGGTGATCTGGGTGGGGATTTTTCTTTATCTGTTCCAACTGGATCGAAAAATTAAAAGGCTGATGAAAAAATAACGACCATTTCTTGTATCACTTTTAATTTTCCCTGGTACATCTTAGATGTATTCTACCAGAAACATTGATATGAACCGACAACCCCGGAATATCCTCGATTCCACATTCCCTTCCCCAACCGTGCTGTTCTTCGTCTCGATTTTCATTCTATCGTTGCTCTATTTGACCATCCTGCGTTTTGGATTTCTTCTCAAACACCAGGCGCTGGCAACAGGCATCCCCCTTTTTACCCTGTTTAAGTCTTTTGTCATTGGAGTCCGTTTCGATATGGTGGTGGTAAGTTATCTATTGATCCCGCTTTTTATACTGAGCTGTATTCCCTTTCTCAGCATTGATCGACTGAAGATAACTCGAACGGTCGTTATAATTTTGTTTTTATCCGGCATGGGTTTGATCTTTTTTTTAAGCCTGGTGGACATCGAGTACTTCGGTGAATTCGGCACCCGGCTAAATCTTTGGGTCTTGGAATATTCGGATCGTCCCGACATGATCTGGTACACTGTGTGGAGTGGTTATCCGGTGGCTTTGTATCTGCTTTTATGGGGAGCCATGCTTTTGGTTTTCACCCTTATGCTGGTAAAAATAAAAAGAAGGATTTTCCTTATAAAACAAAAAGTGGGGATAATCCGACGTTTGATCTATTCTATTCTATGCCTGGCACTTTTGGTGTTGGGCGCACGGGGACGTACCGGGCTCGCCCCTATTGACTGGGGATTGGCTTATTTCAGCCCTTATGGCTTTGCCAGCCAGCTGGCATTAAATGGAGTTTACACCTTAAGCAAATCCTGGTGGGAAGACAGCCACGAGAATCGGGGTGAACTTCTCACGAAATATCATTTCTATCCCTCCTCCCAGGCACTCTCCACGGTTCAAAAACTTTTGTCTAATCCCCAAGAGATAATGACAGACTCTCTCCATTCGCTGGATCGCTGGTATTATCCCAACCTGAATTCCCGGCCCAATAAAGATTACAACGTGGTGATCATCTTTATGGAGAGCTGGCTGTCTAAATATGTGGGAACTTTAGGGGGAAAGCCGGATGTTACCCCCCACTTCGACAGCTTGGCACAGAAAGGGATACTGTTCGAGCGTTTCTACGCCACCGGCACCCGTACCAACCGGGGAATCGTCTCGATTCTTTGTTCCTTCCCCTCACAAACCGGCAGATCCTTAATGAGAAAGTATTCCGATAAACGGGTTTTGGAATCTATTGCTGAGATATTGAAGGACAAAGGCTATCAAAATATCTTACTCTATGGTGGTGATCTGCAGTTCGATAATATGGAAGGTTTCTTGAGAAACCGGGGATTCGAAGGATTCATCGGGCAGGAAGATTTTCCGGATGAGGGAAAATTGGGCAAATGGGGGATTCCGGATCATCTGGTTTTCCAAAAAGCAAACGAGGAATTTGCTAAATTTGGAGACAAACCTTTTCTGGGAGTAATAGTCACGCTGAGTAATCATGAGCCGTTCCTGCTCCCCAGTGACAGTTTCAAAATCTTCTCCCCGGATGTTCCCCAATGGGAATACTTGAACACCTTTTATTATTCCGATTGGGCTTTGGGTCAGTTTTTTCACCTGGCGGAAAAACAGTCCTATTTCAAGAATACCATTTTCATTTTAGTGGCGGACCATGGAAGATTCATGGAGACAGAGACCGAACTTCCGGCCGACCGATTCCATATCGCCTGTCTGATCTATGCACCGGATATCCTCGGTACTTCACCTAAGAGGATATCGACTGTAGCCAGCCAGACCGATCTCATTCCGACCATCCTCGGCATTCTGGGGAAGCCTGTATTTCATAAATCCTGGGGACGGGACATTCTTTCGCTTCCCCCGGAGGACAAGGGTTTTGCTTTAATGATAGATGGACCAACCGTCGGTTGGATGGACGGATATGATTATTTGGTTGAACGAATTGGAGTAACTTGCTTATTATATGACACTTACGATGACCCACTCCAGAAATATGATTTGTCTTCCCGATACCCCGACAAACTAATAAAACTCCAAATCAAAGAACGTTCATACCTTCAGTTAAGCACAGAAATGTTGGCAGGACAAAAGACTTTGATCAAGTGAGATGACTTTATGGTCTATTATTCTTATTTCATCAGACCATGAGTATCTGTTGCCGCTGAATTACTATTCTTCAGCATTCGAGATAAAGATCGGATAAATTCCGGCGTTGTTCCGCAGCAGCCCCCGATGATGTTAGCACCGGCTATGATACAATCTTTGGTACATTCTGGGAAGTATTCAGGAGAGGTGGGATAGATAAAGCTTCCATCCACATAACGAGGAAGTCCGGCACTGGGTTGAATCGAAAGCTTCTTGGAAGATGTTTGGGACAGAGATTTGGTTATATCCGCCATATTTTGGGGTCCTACACCGCAGTTCACTCCAATGATCTCTACTCCTGCTTTGATATAATCCCGATGAACGCCCAGCACCATCTGGGGATTAGAAATATTCAATTCCTCAAAAGAACGTTTAAATGAGACGCCTTGCATATTAAGAAGCGTTCCCATCGCTCCGTCACAGAGCATTACCCCTTTTCGTAATCTTTCTAAAAACAGATGGGCCATTCAGCTTCGAGTTGGGTCTGGAGAATCGAGTTAGTAATGAGCTACCTCGCCGCAAGCGACGGGGAATTAGATCCAAAGAGATTGGAGGTTTGAATTCGGAATACCGATCTTGAATTTGAACCTTGAACTTCAAACTTTTAACTCGAAACATTAAACGTTTTTACTTTCTTTCTAACCTCTCCTTATACAAAGGAAAACTCCGGCATAAAGCAAGTACTTCCTCTTTCACCTGGGCATATACTTTTCTATCTTTCCAATGGGAGATAACCAGGTCGATCAAACCGGCAATCTTCTTCATCTCCGGTTCTTTCATCCCTCTGGTGGTCAAGGCCGGAGTTCCCATGCGAATGCCCGAAGTGATGAAAGGTTTCTGAGGATCGAAAGGGATGGTATTCTTGTTGACGGTGATGCCTGCCTTCTCCAATTCCTCCTCCACCGTTTTCCCGGTTAGATTTTTCTCCACCAGGCTAATCAGCATGAGATGGGTATCCGTACCGCCGGAGATTACATGATAACCCAGCTTCACCATTTCACCTGCCAGAGTTTTTGCATTCTTCACGACCTGAATCTGGTATTCCTTGAATGATGGTTCCAAAGCTTCCTTGAATGCTACCGCCTTGGCCGCGATCACGTGCATCAAAGGTCCTCCCTGGATTCCGGGCATAACCTCCCGGTCTATATCCTTGGCATACTTCTCCCGGCAGATGATCATCCCCCCCCGGGGACCTCGAAGAGTCTTATGCGTGGTGGTGGTTACGAAATCGGCATAGGGAATCGGCGATTGGTGCAGTCCTGCCACGATTAAACCGGCTATATGGGCGATATCCACCATCAGGTATGCCCCTACCTCGTCTGCCACCTCCCGAAATTTCTTGAAATCCAGCTCCCGGGGATAAGCCGATGCACCACTAACGATCATCTTGGGCATCACCTCTTTGGCGAGCCTCCTCAGTTCCTCATAATCTATCACCTCGGTTTGTTGGTTTACTCCATAGGGAACCACATGAAAGAATCTGCCCGAAAAATTAATCGGATGGCCATGCGTTAGGTGCCCACCGTGTGAAAGATTCAAGCCCATCATGGTATCGCCGGGCTGTAACACCGAGAAATAGACCGCCATATTCGCCTGTGACCCGGAATGCGGTTGAACGTTGACATGCTCACAGTCAAAAAGAGCTTTGGCTCTTTCCCGGGCTAGATTCTCTGCCTTATCCATGAATTCGCACCCGCCGTAATATCTCTTTCCCGGGTAACCCTCCGCATACTTGTTGGTCATCACCGAACCCATGGCTTCCATCACCGCTTCGGAGACGAAATTCTCCGAGGCGATCAACTCTAAGCCAAAGGCTTGCCTTTGGGTTTCGCCATAGATGATGTCGAATATCTCCCGATCCACTTCTTTTAGCTTGCTCATATTAAGCTCCTTCTTGGTTTCGATATTAAAATAGATCTCTGATGATAAGACCTAAATCATCGGTTGACTCCATTACCTTGCGTAGAATCAAGATTTTCTAATCTCCTAATATTATCTTCGACCAGTTGGGCTTTTTTATGATCTTTCAATCTCTTAAAGATAGCCAGCGATTGCTCATAATGTCTCAGGGCACTTTCCAAATCCCCGGTTGTATGGTACAACCATCCCAGCGTATTGAGGTCAATCGCTTCCCCGGTGAGGTAATTCATTTTCCGGTCTAGCTCGATGACCCGGTGATAATTTTCTATCGATTCACTCCATCTTTTCTCCGCAGCGTAAACCAGTCCTAAGTTAACCATACAGGCAAGCCTACCGTTGCGGTCATCGGATTCAATGGAAAGGTTTTCCGCTTTTTGGTAATATGCCCGTGCCCGGTTCAATTCATTTAAGGCAAAATTGCAATTCCCCAGGGTTACTAAAATTCCGGTTTTCTGTTCATGGGTCGGATTATCATTCAGGCATTCCTCGAATATTTTAACCGCTGGGTTAAATTCCCCGTTCCGTTTATATAACAAACCCTTTTCGAACAGCTCGGCAGTTTTTAGGCTGGCGGTTTTTCGAATGCCACCGCAATATTCTGCCAGCATTCGAGCCGGAAATATCCGGGTTTGCTTGACTGCTTCTTTTTTGCTTGTTTTCATTCTTAGCGCCCGGCTTAAAGCAATTAACAACATAAACAATACCGCTACTACGCTCAAAAGGACCAAAAGCAGGAAGAATATCAGGACAATTGTTCTCATTTTACTGTTATCGAAAACCGACATCTAACTTGAATCAGATGTCGGTTGGAAGTATTGAATACGTTACTGCTTTACCTGTTTAGCTCTCCGGGGATCGAAAAGTTTTTGGAACTGGTGAAAGAACTTAGCTATTTCAATTCGTGGTTTTTGATCTTCTCCAGTCTGTTGGTATGTCTTCCCCCTTCAAATTTAGTGGAGATCCAGACATCCACGATCTTTTTAGCTTGGTCTTCCGAAACGTATTTGGAAGATAAAGCCAGCACGTTAGCATCGTTGTGTGAACGAGCAAAGCCTGCCATCTCCGGGTTAAGGCACAGAGCCGACCTAATCCCCTTGACTTTATTAGCTACAATATTGATTCCGTTTCCGGTCCAGCAGATGGCAATCCCAAAATCGGATTTCCCCTTTGCTACCGATTCCGCCACCTTGAAACCGAAATCCGGATAATCCACCGACTCCGTAGAATTCGTTCCAAAATCGCTCACCTGATGTCCCAAGGTTATAAGATAATGCTTGATTTTTTCCTTTAACTCATAACCTCTATGGTCCGCTCCTAAAGCAATTTTCATATTCACTCCTTAACATTGTCAAATCCCACAGGGATACTTCAACCCAAAAAATCTTGATCCTTGACCCATGACCCTTGACGCTTGACCCTTGATCCTTAAACCTTGCACCTTGTCCCTATCTAACATATCGCTGCTCCCACCGCCATCGAATAGAGTTTCATTGCAGCTGAGTCGGAACGGGAGAGCAGTACGATGGGGGCACCTCCACCCACCACCACCCCACCCACCTTGGCACCCGCCAGGTAAATTAACGATTTGACCAGGATATTTCCCGAGGCAATATCCGGCACTAAAAATATGTCCGTATCACCAGCCACGGGGGAAGTTATTCCCTTCATCCGTGCCGCTTCGGCATCGATAGCCACGTCGAAAGCCACCGGTCCGTCGATGGTCACATCCGGTATATCCCCTCTCTCCGCCATCTTCACCAAACCGGCGGAATCAACAGTCTCCGGCATCTCCGGATTAACCAGCTCAATTGCTGCCAGACAAGAAACTTTGGGTTTTACTATACCGATCATCCTGGTAACATCCACTGCGTTTCTTAAGATATCCGCCTTCTGTTTTAGGTCCGGTCGAATATTCATACCTCCGTCTGTTACCAGCATAAATTTGGGATAAGTTTTTACCTCCACCACAGCTACATGGCTCAATAGAGCACCGGTTCGCAGTCCGCCCTCCTTGTCCAAAACCGCTTTAAGCATAGTGGGGGTATCCACCTTACCTTTCATCAATAACTGCGCCCTCCCCTCTTTGACCATCTGCACCGCTTTTCTGGCGGTATGTTTGGGATCGGGCACATGCACGATCTCCACATCGTTCAGATCGAGATTTTGTTTCCGACACAACTCCTCGATCTTGGTTTGATCACCTATAAGCACTGCCGAGATGATCCCCGCTTCCGTCGCCTGTTTTACCGCTTCGATGATCTCCCCCCCCTCGGCAGAAGCGATAGCTAATCTCTTCTTCTCTTTGCTTTTTACCCGGGAAATCAACTGTTCAAAATTGGTAAATGGTCTTTCCGACATATCTGCCTCAGATTCTGCTCCTGATCTTTTTACGTTACCGGATTATTTTACAAAGGTCAACCATTTATACTTATCTTCTGTTTCTCCTCTTACCACTTGGAAAAACCTCTCCTGGAGTTTCTGGGTCACCGGTCCGCGTTTGCCATTCCCGATGTTCACCTTGTCTATGGACCGGATGGGGGTTATCTCGGCTGCACTTCCGGTGAAGAAGACCTCATCCGCTATATACAATGCTTCCCGGGGAATGGTCTCCTCGATTACCTTTATGCCCATCTCCAATGCCAAGGTGATCACGGTATTTCTGGTGATGCCGGGTAAAATGGAACAGCTGAAAGGGGGGGTGATCAAAGCGCCGTCCCTGACGATGAAGACGTTTTCCCCGCTTCCCTCGCTCACAAACCCGAAAACGTCCAGCGAGATACCTTCCACATAACCGTGCTCCTTGGCTTCCAGCTTGATCAACTGGGCATTCATATAGTTGGCACCGCTTTTGGCCATAGCCGGCAGGGTGTTGGGTGCCATCCGGTTCCACGAGGAGACGCAAACCGGCACTCCGTTTTCCAAAGCCTCTGGCCCTAAATATTTACCCCATCTCCAGACGGCGATGGATACCTCCACCGGACATCCGGTGGGATCGACCCCCAGCTGCTCATAGCCCCTGAAAACCACCGGCCGGATGTAGCACTCCTCCAACTGGTTTATCTTGATCAACTCGATGATCGCCCGGTTGATCTCCTCCTTGGTGTAAGGTATCTGCATCCGATAGATCTTGCACGAGTTGAACAAACGGTCGGTGTGGGCTTCCAACCTGAAAATGGCGGGTTCCTTTTTGGTTTTATAACAGCGGGCTCCCTCAAACAGGCTGGAGCCGTAATGCACCACATGAGAGAGGACATGAATTTTTGCATCGTCCCAGTTAACCAGCTTTCCGTTCATCCAGATCTTGCCAACCTTTTCAAAAGCCATAACTCCTCCTCATCTTTAATATCCTAATATTGATATAGTTACTTATGGTTCAAGCTTGAGTCGCTTGTTTGGCCAATGTTTACGTTATCTCTTACAGCTTGCTACCCCCAATGCTATAGACATGAATTTGGTTTCGTGTGAATCCGCGCGTGAGGTCAAGACCACCGGGACTTTGGTCCCCACCACTAGGGCAGCGCATCGGGCTTGACAAAACGAGGTCAAACTCTTGTAGATGGCATTTCCGGCTTCGATGCCGGGACATAAAAGTATATCCACCTTGCCTGCCATATCGCTTTTTACCCCTTTTATCCGCGCGGCTTCCTCCGAGATGGCGTTATCCAAGCCGAAGGGACCATCCACCACTGCTCCGGTTATTTGACCCCGCTTTGCCATCATGGAAAGACAGGCGCAATCCAGAGTTGCAGGCATCTTTTCCGGATAGACCTTTTCCACGGCGGCGATGCATGCCACGTTGGGCAGAGCCATACCCAGTGCATGTGCTACATTCACCGCATTTTGGATGATCTGAGCTTTCTCCAAAAGAGAAGGGGCGATATTTATGGCGGCATCGGTGATCATCAATAATCGGGGATAGGACGGAATCTGGAAAACCGCTACGTGGCTCAAAAGTTTACCCGTAACCAAACCCCTTTCCTTGTCCAGGATGGCTTTCATGAAATGTGCGGTCCCCACCAATCCCTTCATCATAAAGTCCGCCTCTCCCCGGTTCACCAGCTCACAGCATTCCAGAGAAGCGGAGAATCCGTCCGTCTCCGGACGAATTTCAAACCGGTCGATCTCTATTTTGTGTTTTTTGGCGAGTAGTTCTATTCGATCCGGTCTGCCCACCAGAATTACCTTTACTATCTTCTCCTTTCGGGCTTGCTCCAAAGCCACCAGGACCTCTTCATCCTCAGCCTGCGCCACAGCCACCTTCTTAGGACCTATCTTCTTGGCTAATATCAAAATATCATCTAAGGTCTTCATCATCCTCCGAACTTCCTTGATACTGAATTTATGACTCAAAAACGGTTTGACTTTCAATTTCGAATCCTATAATATAAATCTAAGGTCTTTCTTTTGCAAGAAAATAAAGTAAGAGGGATACCGTCTAAAAAGAGAGAGCAGTCGAAACTAACGGAGCTTATAAATGCAAGTATGCCCCTTTTGTGATACTTCTTTTGATGATCTGACTACCATCTGCCAGGTATGTGGGTATTCCTTCAGCCTTCCTCTTCCTCCACCAGGGCTTTCTCATCAAAAACTCTACTTCACTTTATCTCTTTTGAGTATCCTTTCAGGAATTCTTGCCTGTCTTTTCACCTTCTTTCCCAATTTCTACTTCAAAAGCCTGTTTTTGATTCTGGTATCAATCGGGCTGGCAGGGACGACCCTGGAGAGGGCACGCGGAAAATCCGGTGCTTTCTGGATAAGAATTTTGGCTCTATTCGGTTTAATCTGCGGAGTTTTGGGTTATATATTCTATATGTTCATTCACTCCAACGTTCCCGGTATTGGATACAGCATGTAATTCGACGTGCTTCTTCGTCTTTCCCCTAAGAAGTCAACAAGATCATTTACAAAATGGCTCATATCTTTTATATTGCAGAGGCAAAAGAGAGACAAGAACATTCCAATTATATTTTGACCTGAATTTGGATTATGCCGTCAAAGAAAAAAGAAAAAGCTTCACCCAGAGAGACCGAACCGCAGTCGCGATCAACTAAGGTGGGAAACATAGCGGTGGCGGTGAGTCTTTTCCTGTTATTTTCATTGTGGTTTACCGCCTTCTTCCCGGAAAAAAGACTCTGGGGGATCAACCATTGGGCTTATTTCCCGTTCTGGTTGAGAACTGTGGTGATGGCTGTTGCCTGCTTGAGTTTCGTGCCGGGGATAAGAGGAAAGCTTACTTTTTTCTTGAATCCTCCGGTGGTTAAGATCTTCGGCTTCTTAACGGAAAGACGAAAGCTTTCCGGCTATCTGCTGTTACCTTTACTTTCTCTGGTTATATTCCATCTTCTCAGAACCAAAACCCACCTTTTGGGGGACGGATTTCAGATACTGGACAGTCTTCAGGCGGGCTCTCTTGTCCCCAACTGGAGCCAACCGTTAGCCATCTGGATCTATTTAAACTCCTATCACCTGCTTGATCGTCTCTTCGGCCTGGACGGGGCATCGGTCTATGCCCTCATCAGTTACCTGGCGGGAGTGATCTTCGTTATCTTTGCCATCAGATTGGCAGCCCTTCTGGGGAGAAGTACTTCCACCCGCCTGTTTGTTTTCCTCATCCTGATGCTGATGGGGAGCACCGGACTTTTCTTTGGCTATGCGGAACACTATCCCCTTCTCTGTGCGGGAATCCTGGTATATATTTTCTATTGCCTTAAATATCTGTACAAAGAGACAAATTTCTTAGCTCCATTGATGACATATATCATCCTGGTCCCGCTCCATTTCTCTTCGTTATTTCTCCTCCCCTCTCTTTTATTTTTGTTTTTATTCCGGGAAGAGGAGAGAAGATTACCCCGACTTCTCAAAGAAAAGACCACCTGGATTCTACTTCCGGGTCTGGTGATTCTTTCTGTGGGACTGATATTATATTTAAGTAAGTATAACTGGTTTGTTCTTGGTTACCTTATGCCGGTTTTACATGGAGTATACACTGGACCTCACTACACCCTGTTTTCCCCCGATCACATTATCGATTTTGTAAACCAGCAATTATTGATCTCACCCATAGGATTTGCCCTGTGCCTGATCTTTTTGATTTTCCGCCCCAAAAACCTGAACGTAAAAAAACAGGCATTTCAATTCCTCTTAATCGTTGCCTTAGCCCAGCTTCTTTTTAATTTCATCATCAACCCCGGCTTGGGAGCTCCCCGGGATTGGGATCTTTTTGCCTCCGCCGGACTGGGCTATACGGTTCTGGCTTTGTTTCTTTTCACCCAGATATCGCCGGACTCGAAGTTGAGCCACCTGAAACTAAATCTGGTCATGGTCACCTTTCTCTTCATTCTCCCTTGGATACTGATAAATGCCAGCCCGGACAAATCGATAGCCCGATTCAGGAATATTCTGGATTTGGATCCTAAGAAGAGCCGCAACGGGCATTTTATTCTGGCCGGTTACTTTGACCGAGCGGGTAAGCCTGAGGAGACGGAAAAGGAGAATAAGAAGATAATGGAGATATTCCCTGAGCTTAAATTATACCAACAGGGAATGACGCTTATGGCGAAAAATGATTTGACCCAAGCCTACCAGTACTTCACTCGATCCTTGCAGATCGCTCCAGATTTTGCCGAAGCGCACGCGGGCTCGGGCTGGTATTACCTTACCCTGAGAGATCTCAAGAAATCCGAAAGCGAATATAAGAGGGCTTTGCAGCTGAAGCCCGACTATCCCATCGCCTATTCTGATTTAGGCGACGTGTATATGAAGGAATCAAAGTTCAAGGATGCGGAAAGGATGTACCGGCGGGCTCTCAAATTAAAGGTTGACGACCCTCGCATATACAATAATTTGGGGATCTTGTATGTCCAACTCGGTGACTTAAAGAAAGCTGTCTCCTTTTATCTGAAAGCCATTGCCGTCAAGAAGGATTTTGTAGAATCCCACTACGGCTTGGCTTATATTTACGTTCAGCAAGGGAAGTTCGAGGAAGCGCTGACCGAGATCGATCGTCTCCTCCGGATAAATCCGAATTTCGCTTTGGGATACTATCTGCAAGGATCAGTCTACGAGAAAACGGGAAGAAACAAAGAGGCGGCTTTTGCCTACCGGCGATATTTGGAGATGCAGCCGAATGACCCCCAGGCAGCGGAAATAAGAAACTCTATCCAAAAACTAAACCGCAGCGAATAATTTTTTCATTTAGCACGGTGAAATCGTTATCCTAATTGTTAAACCTAAACTTTATTCACCTGGAGAAAAAGTAATTTCTGAGGAGGTAGAATTTTGAAAATTAAGTTTCTGGGAGCGACCAGATCGGTCACCGGTTCCATGCACATAATCGAATCGAAAGGGCATAAGATTTTGATGGACTGCGGACTTTTCCAGGGAAGAAGAGAGGAGTCGAACCGGAGGAACAAGGATTTCCCATTTGACCCGAAAGTTATCGAGCGCGTGGTTCTGTCACATGCCCATATCGATCATTCCGGAAACCTGCCCAACCTGGTAAAACAGGGATACCAAAACAGCATATATTCTACCTTCGCCACCCGGGACCTGTGTCTGGTGATGCTCAAGGACACCGCCCATATACAAGAAAAGGATGCGGAATATCTGAATAAAAAAGAGGAACGCCAGGTGCTCCCTCCGATTGAGCCGCTTTATGATGCGGAGGATGTGGAAAAGGCACTCTCCCTGTTTCGCGGGACTGGTTATCAAAAAGGCTTCTTCGTGGCAGCAGATATCCGGCTGACGTTTTATGATGCCGGGCACATCCTCGGCTCGGCACTCTCCATTTTCGACGTAAAGGAAAATGGAAGGAATCTGCGGTTGGCTTATATAGTGGATCTGGGAAGAAAAAATCTTCCCATCTTAAAGGATCCGCAGTTAGTCCGTGGAATCAACTTCATGATAATCGAAAGCACTTACGGCAACCGGGTGCACGAGGATTTTCAAACCACCGAAAAGAAGCTGGCAGTGGTGGTGAATGAAACCATATCCGGTGGTGGCAAGATCATCATCCCCGCCTTCTCGGTGGGACGCACCCAAGAGGTGGTCTATAGCTTGCACCGGCTGCAGGATCGGGGAACCATCCCTCACGTCCGTATATTTGTGGACAGCCCGCTTTCCGTGGACGTGACCGAGATATTCAAACTTCATCCGGGATGTTTCGACCGGGAAACCAACCGGATGATAGCTCTCCAAAACGATCCGTTTGGATGGAAGAACATTACTTATATCAAAGAAGTGGAGGAGTCCAAAGAACTGAACCGGATAGACCAGCCTTGCATCATCATCTCCGCCTCCGGCATGTGCGAATCGGGCAGGATTCTTCACCATCTCAAAAAGAATATCGAAGATCCCAAGAATACCATAATAGTGGTGGGATTCATGGCTCAAAACACCCTTGGGCGAAGAATAATGGAACGACGGAAGAAGATTAAGATTTTCGGAGAGGAATACCAGCTTAAGGCTCGGGTTGAAGTATTTGATGCGTTTTCCGCTCATGCTGACAGAAACGGGCTATTGGAATACGTGGAGAATACCAAAGACTCGCTTAAAGGTGTTTTCGTGGTACACGGAGAGGAGGAGCAATCCCAGGCGCTGGCTGAAGGGATTAAAGGTCTGGGAATCCAAAACGTTTTAATCCCCGGTTTTGGCGAAGATGTGCAAATTTAGTGATTTTTATGGGGATTTAATCATCAGTAATTCGTCATCCGTCATTTGGTTTTATCCAAAAATGCCGATGTTAAACTTGACAAAACTTTTTCTTTTTCGTATATAAAGAAACTTGAAGGCGGCGTAGCTCAGCTGGTCAGAGCAGAGGAATCATAATCCTCGTGTCCGGGGTTCGAATCCCTGCGCCGCTATTTTTACTCAAGGGTTTAAGGAGTCAAGGGTTCGAGGGGTCGAGCGAAATAAAAGCACATATCCGATTATCGAGAATTGTCGCTTAAACCCTTGAACTCTTGAACCTTTAAATCCTTGACCCCTTGAACCCTCGAATCCCTTTTTGCAGAATCCCCAAAGCCAAAAAAACCATTGACAAACATGTGCCTGTTCGTATATTAATTTTGAATTGGTTAGGCGGGAATAGCTCAGTTGGCTAGAGCGTCACCTTGCCAAGGTGAATGTCGCGGGTTCGAATCCCGTTTCCCGCTTTTTTTATTGGTTGATTACCAATAAGTTACATTCTTGCCTTGGCAATTTGTTTCAATTTTGTTTCATCATCTGAGATGAAACTCATAACTTTGATAGCTTCCCGTTTGTGACTTTTTGACAGGTGGGAATATTTTTCGGTGACTTGGATGGTGGAGTGACCGAGGTATTCCTGGACTGTTCTCGGATCAACTCCCTGCATGATTAGGTGGCTTGCGAAGGTATGACGGAGGGTATGAAGGTTAGCTTCTTCTATGCCTGCCTTTTTGTAGACTTTCTGGAGTTCCTTGTAATAGTAAATGGGATGATGAAGAGGTTGATTATTACCATTATCAAGGATAAACCGCCCAGCTTGTGGCATATCCATTAGCAGAGCCTGAAGTTCTTTACACATTGGGATAGATCGAGGCTTGTAGCTTTTGGGATGAAACCCATATTCCGGCTTAGACTGCACGTGAATTAAGCTGTTCTCAAAGTCTATATCTTTCCACTCCAGATAGACGAACTCAGACCTCCTTAGGCCAGTGTAGAGAAGAATAAGAATGACACGTCTCATAAACTCGTCTGCTTCCTCCAGAACAAACTGGATCTCTTCTCTGGTGAGGAATCTAACTTGCCTGGTTCGGTCCGATTTCAGCTTCTTAAAGCTTTTCAGCCGATTGTCCCTTAAAAGACTCCATTCCACTGCTTTGTTGAGCGCAGCTTTCAGAAGTTCCAGATACCTGTTGAATGTAACCGGGCTGTCTCCCTTTGCCAAGACCTGTGACTTCCAACCTTCCACAATAAGCGGCGTTATTTCTTTCAACCTTGAGACTCCGCAACTTGCCAGATAGCGTTCCCAGGTTTTTATTCTCCTTTCGTCCACCAGCGCCGTGTAACCAGATTTGTTAGATTTGCAGTATTCGATATAACGCTGAAAGAATTCGGATACTGATATCTTTTCCTCCACTATCTGAAGCTCTCCACGAATTTGCTTTAGCTCTAAATCCTTGAGAAAAAGCTCCGCCATCTTCTTGTGTTGACCAAAGGACTTCATCTTCCTTTTTTGACCAACGGCATAGTCCGCATACCAATTCTTACCCCGCTTGAATACTCGCATCTTTTATCACCTCCTTCCTTTTTTAGATAGGTTCAAATCAAAAAGCCCAGCCGGCTACTCTCAAAAAGTTGATTGTTTGTGAGAACGACCAACAGGCAAGAGAAATAGCCCAACTGGGCAGTTTTGTCGATTTTAGGCAATAGAAAAGCCTGTTTTCAGTCGTTCTCACATCTCGTAGTATAACTGCACATTTCCAAAAGTCAAGCAAAATCTTATTGACAACTCCAAAAAAGTTAGATAAATTTGCATTGAAACGAACATAAAACTCGATACTTGAGGCATATAAAACTTCCGAATAGGGGGATTTATGAAAAAGTATTTAATCTTATTTGTCTTTTTTGTTTTATTAGGTTGCTCTAAAAAAACATCGGTTAAATCTGAACCGGAACCAGACCCAATTCCTAAATGCCAGGTGACTCCCACAACCTTAGATTTTGGTTATCAGTATTGGGATCATCAGTATACAAGAAGTTTTAATGTAAAAAATATCGGTGCGGTTTTATTCAACGGAACCCTTAAATTGGTCGATGAGAGCGATCCGGGAGTTTTCACCATCCCCGAAGCAAATAGAAATTACACTTTATATCCAGGTCAGTCCTTTGATGTTATTGTTACATTCCATTGTGGAGTCGGCGAATGGAATGCCACGATTGAAACAGGTAATAGTTGCTGTCCAGATATTTATTGCCATGGTAGAGGGCATTGGTAGTAGTTATTATTTGACCTGACAATCCGTCGTTTCTATTTGCAGTGTTATTAAGTTGTCAAAGACCCAGCCGAATCTCTAACTCATCAGAGGTTCGGCTTTTGTTATTTGCCATACCTACCGGGCTATTATTATCCTTTTAAGACTTCCTGAATTCTTTTGCGACAGGTAATCTACAATTTGGTGAAGGGTTTCCGTGCTAAGTCTTCTTACTGTCATTTGAAGAGCCAACTCCGGATTATCATTGTATAGTTCAAATAATCTATCTATCACCTGACAACCTTCCGGGTCAATCTTTCTAAGGAATTCCCGAATGGGTGAATAACATTTATAAAGTTCGTTCTCACTTGTCAATCGTTCATCTTTTACCTTGCTTTCGAGTTTTTCTATCCGCCCTATTTGATTCTTCATAACCTTCTCCTATTTTTTATCAACCAGTTGCTTCGCTGAAAACCTTCTCCTCTAAAACCTCTAATCTCTTTTCAATATCCCCTTGCTCCAAAGCCTTCAAGCAGATTCCACTTAGATATCCTATTGCATTGGCTATTTTGACCTCAATTCCTCCCGTCCGAACTTGGTTGATCGTTACGTTTAATAGTTTGATAATATCAGCCGTATTCTGAATTTGTACATTTGATTCTGCAAGAACCCTCTTTTTTTCACCCAGAGCCCTCTTACCACCTTTTCTTTGGGCTTGCGCTCTCTCCTTTGCCATCCTGGGGGAGTGGAAAAAGCAGTAGTTGTCACCCGTCAAGGCATAGTTTTTACAAGACTTGTTATCTTTCCTGTATTTGCATTTCTTCGCCATTTTTCCCCTTATTTTTGACTAAGTTGAACCAGATTTTCCTCTCTCGGTCTTCCCCTTGAACGTCTCAGAAAGAGGTCATCAAGGTCACTCTGCTGGTACCGGACTATGGGTCTTTTCTTCCCAAGACAAAGCCTATGTCCTGTGAGCAAGCCTCTGCTCTCCAGGTTGTCAATCGTGGACTCACAAACACCCAGATATTTCGCAGATTCTTTTTTCGATAACCAGGACATAAGATTCAGATTGTCCTCTACTCAGCTAAACCGGGTAGGGGTGTAGACCGTTTTACCCGGCAATCTCGTTCACCCCACCATCTAACTCACTATTGTTTTGCATTACCCCACACCCCAATTCACTGTTTCTTTCTTCCCCAGATATAGTGAGCAGAGGGGTGGGGTAAATCAATATTCGTCTTTTGTCGTTTGTATCAGGCTCCTGCATTATTAAACCGGCATTTTCGATCATTGGGATAATCTGTTGCCGTAACAGCCAATCTGCTAACACCCTGCCATACACCTGAAGATGTTTTTGCGTTACTTCCCGGCGTGTTAAGCCTATGGATTTTGTTATTTCACTAAAATCCCTTCCAATGCCCGGGTTTTTCTCATACCAGGCTGTTAAAATCACGTCCAGATAAAGATTGTAGATGTATGGCGGAAGGTTATACTCCTGGCTTTCAGAAATAACGTCCCATATCTTAAAAGCCTCTTCAATGTCCTCCTCGTTTGCCACTATGGTCGAACCTTTTCTTTCCCTGTGCCAAAGGTTCAATAGAGCAAATGCTTTCATCAAAGACATAATTCGTCCGATGTCCCGTTGGTGTCTTGGTTTCAACTTTTTGGTTTCTGCAAAGAATCTTTCCTCTATCTTTTCCGGATAACCTATGTTTATCTCCTTAATGCTCTCTCTTTTGATTGCTTTAATTCTTTCCTTGATACTCCTTCTCTGGGGATCCTCTTCTAACCAATTCACATAGGCTTTGTTATCCGCCTCTTTCCTAATCTTCTCCAGAATCGCCTGCCGAATCTTATCACAATCTGTCTCAGGGCTGAGCAAAAGGAATCTGGTCGTCTCCTGTTCGTCAATCTTCAGCCCGGCTGTGCAAAAGATCACTGCGGGGAAGCCTTTTAGAAATATGTTCTTGGTTTTTAGCCCAGCCTTTTGCGACTTATCAGTGATCTTTAGCCGGATTTCTTTTTTATCATGGGAAAGCATTGGTCTTAAATGCTGTAAGAGCTGGGTGTGGGGCTGGTCAAGAAAGATTAAAATCTTACTCGATAGGTCAACAATGTATCCTTCTTTCTCTTTATCATATTTCCCCACATCGTGAAAGAATGCTGTGGGGCTACAATACCCAACTTCGATAACATCTCCGTCCGGGAATAGCCTTGCAATTTCTGTGGGAATATATGATTTGCCTGTGGAGGATGGTGCGTTGAAACTGATATTGAACTGTGAATCTTTGGTGTAAGCAGAGAGCGCACACAAGAAGGTCGCCAGTTTATTTTGTTCATCTTTTTTGATGGTTAAACCCAATATCTCAATCAGCTCTTCCGACGAGAGTGGGTCAAATCCTTTTGTGTCCGCTGTTGCTTCTGAGTCGTTCAGGTCCTCGTCTAAACCAAATTCCTCTCTTGCTCTCTTATCTATGATGCTTTCTTCCATCTTTCTTTCTCCTCATATTCATATTTCTTCTTCACAAGCTTTGTTTACTCTTTCACCGCAAAAAGCCAACATCTGAGTCGTTCGATAGTATTCGGACAGACTAATCTTTCCACGTAGCAATTGCTTATGTGCCAAATCCAACATAGCGACCAGATAGTCCCTAAGCAGTTTCTCGATCTCCAGCATTTCTTGATTGTGACGTCTGTCTAAGTCTCGCTGATATGTCTTGATCCAGTCTGTTAAGTTCACGTTGCACTCCCACCCTTCCCTTTCGAGTTTAAAACATATGTGGCAGCCTTGAGGCGCTGAAAGGCTTCAAACAGCTTAAGTGCATTAACCAGTTCACCACCTGCATAGAAACCCATAATCACATCTTTAGGAGGCTCCGGCTGAAAAATAAAAGTCTTTTTCCCGTTTGAACCGTCTACAATATTCTTAAGATTGGAACGGTCTGATGCTATGAGAAAACTTGCGAGGTAAATATCAGAAGTCCCCCAGGTGGGCATTGCATTTCTCTTTTTTCTCTCTTCGTCTATCATCAAAGATTCACCTTCATTTTTTATAAAGAGAATACGACGGCGGGGTTCAAGAGTCAATATTGGTAAAACGGTGGTGAAAACAGGCTAATTCAGTATACTAAAACTCAAAAGACCAGATGGGTTTTAGGGAGGGTAAAATGTGCAGTGGGGGATAATTATTTCTTGGTCAAGGTGCGATTACTCAAGAAGAAGGAATTTTTACTTTCTTTAGGAAATCCCTTGTTTCTTTCATCTCTTTCTTATAGTATTTGCGTCTCCTGTCTTTATGTCTCTCGTAGTCTCTTTTTTTCCGGGCTTTCTCTCCACAATTCTTCCCTTCCTTTAACAGTGAGCAATACTTCTTTCCCTGTCTGTAACGAAAGACATTACCACAATGCTCACATATGCTAAGTAGCTTTTGGGTTAAGAGCAGATTCCCAAAGCTCTCTATGATTGAGATAAGAAACATAAACACTGGATCAATTTTAAATTCGCAGAAACATTTGATTTCATTGATGAATTCAATGTCCTCTTGCCTGATGATTTTGTGCTTTTGAAATTCTTCTATTATGTCAGACAATCTTGGGAATATATTGTTAAAGAAAATCGACGGGAGGAAAGGATGTTGGTAGCAAGAGTGTTCTAACATCCTTACTTCGTCCATCAAACCCTTAAAATATTTCTTCTTTTCATCTTTAGAGATCAAGAGGATTTTGTAAGGCATTTTTTCTTCTCGGAAGTGTTTATCTGTCAGATAGCCAAGTGAGATTTTTGTCGGAAATTCGCATTCCACTAAACAGAATGAACCCTTCTGACCTTTGAATAACTCAGGCATGTCCTCTTTTTTAAAAATATGAGGGCTATATGACTTGTGAAGGAATTCATCTTCTTCCTTTCGGGGCGGTTCTTTCATAAGCCCGTAAATAATCTTCTCCACTTTTATCACCATGTCCGGATTCTGAACGTTTTTGATGTTTATAAACTCACACTCATTTTCTGGGTCTAATGCCTCTGCTCTTCTTTCCCAATCATATCTATCTCCCAAATAGATTAAATATGGACTTTCAATCTTGTAGCTTGTAGGAAAGAAATCCCATTGCTTTTCCCTTCCTTCGACCGTAATCTGAAAACGAATGTCCTTTTTTACTCGTAGATACAAATATCTTATAGGGCGCTTTTTACGATCGGTTCGGGTTAATTCATTTTGTATCGACTTTAGATCGGTTTCTTGAATTAGCTCTTTAATTGTCCTCGGTGGAAAACAAAGCGCTGGGGCTTCGGTTTTTGGAGTTTCACTTGATTTTCCCTTCATCTCATCTTTGCCTCATATAAATTTGTCAGGTTCTGGTTACTTTGCGAAAAATTATCCTTCGTCAATGAATATACACATCGAAGTAATCTGCCAGAACTCCTTGCCATTCTTGCATTTTTTGTTCGAAGTGAGCATATTCCTCATCGTCAGCTACCCAACATTTATCAATATAATATCCTTCTCTTCTCCCTGAGAGTTTAATTAATACGTTGGTCAACTTACGGTTTGAGCCTATTAAGTATTGCCCACCAAGGGTAACTTTTTTCCAGAGTGATTCCTCAAGTGGGTTTTTCCAATCATCACTACCACTGGGTAAAGCAAACTCAGCGGTTTGAATCAGATCGAGATAAGCAGCGAAGGCGTTTGGGTCTTTTATAGAGCTTAGTTCGGGTTCGGACAAAACTGTCCCAGTAATGATCCCTTTCTTGGCTATCTCCTCCTCGAAGAACATACAGTATGGCAAAGCAGGACAGGTAAACCAGTTCCCTTGATATTCTAAATAGTAGAAATTCTTGATGTGAGACTTTTTTACTTCATGAATCTCAGGTCGGTAAGTTTGGTCCAAGGGAAGATCACTGAGAATTAGTTGCATAGCGGGAAGGATCCGTTTGATTATGTCCAATTCATAAGAATCCCATGCTGCCTCACCTTTCCAAACCACGTTGTCACCTTGACCATGTATTTCGATGGCAATTGTATGCGTATAAGATAGAAGCTGCTCCGCCGATTGCCGTCCGATGGTACTCGACCCTGTTGCAAGTGCACCCACTGCCCTTGCGATGCTTACCCCCAGCCCTGAAGTAGCTCCAGCACCAGAACCAGTTGCAATAGCAAATGCTGCCGTATTGTATGAAGCAATGGCAGACGAAAACCGAAACTTATCGTTCCTATCTGTCTTATAGTACAACTTCACTATGTAGTCAGGAGAATTATCTTGAATAATGAATCCTCGTCTTCTCAAAAGATAGGATAGCTTTTCACGAATGCTTTCTGCGGTAAGTTGTTCATTTCCGAGAAGTGGCACGGTTGTGCCTGTGACTTCCACTTTAAGTTTTACCCCAATCTTAGGTTTTTCAGCTGAGTTGAGAGTTCGTATCCAAGGTCGTGGAACGTGGAATTCTGGGACGGTGGCGCAACCTATAAGAATGAGCAAGATTCCCATGTATAGCAAGTTCGCTGTCCTAAAGACTTTCACATTTTACTCCTTTCTCTATTTAATGCAAAATCTATACTTATGATGTTTTTGCTATCCTTTTTGGTGCTATTCATTTCTTAGTCGGAGCTGGGTAGATTTTGTAATTTCGGTAAAAAGTCTCCGTTGAAGTCTTCAAACGAATTTCCAAATTTAAAGGGCAACGTAAAGGATTATTGCTATAGTGAACATAACCTACAATTTGGGTATGAGGCGGAACTATATCTGTCCTAAAACTATTTTGGATCACCGACCGTACAGTATTTTGGAAATTATTCACATATGTTGCTCGCCCCAACGCTTGAGCTCTAAGATAACCATCCAAAATTGAACCTCCGGCATCACGTTCTTCGATCTGGAGATTTGCCTGATACCGATTGTAGCCAAATTCGGATACGTCTCCAGTTACTATAAATCTCTTGTGAGTAGGACGATTGGGCAAAATAGGGAAATCAGCCGGCGGATTACCTAAATAAGTATATGCCACTTCTTCTGGAGATAGCGGAAATAAAAGAAATTCCTCTCGATCTTTCAATGTCAAGTCTTCAATTTGAGTGGTGTCATCCGTTTTGTTCCAGATTTTTATCCCGACCAAAAGCAATTGATTTTCACCACTATTATCCCAGATTGGTTGCACATATACTTCTATATTGTTATTGTTGGTAAATTCTGGGCTAGTAGTTTCCGCTTTCCAAAGTTGGTATTTTGCAGTTGAGGCACAATCAAGAATCAAAATGGCTATAAGCCAAATCCATCTTTTTTCCATCTTTTCTTTCTCCTTACCTGAAAACTTTTCATTTCATCCATTTTTTATCTTACCCCACTACGAAACCATCCAAAACCTTCAAGGCGAAGCTTCTTGAATAGAGCCCCACCAAAAGATCAAATCAAGACCGCTCTCTAAGAAGAAGCAGAAGGTTTAATTACTGATCAGCCCAGCCACCATTGCACCTGATCCGCTTCTTCAATATCCCCTATTTAACTCGTGTAACGTCGTATAGTTCGTCTTCAATGATAAGCTTCCACATTAGGGCACTATCTTTGCCCATGGTGATCCTCTTGGCCAAGACAACGACATCGGGTCGGTATGAATATGAGTAGTTATACTCGTTGAACGTGAACACCATGCCGTTGTCGAGAATTACCACCTTGTCGAAGTCAGCACCTTCGAAATCCCCGACCACATTGGTTATCTCAATTACCGTATAGCCCACCAATTTTCGGAAGTCTCTTGCTTTTAAACGAGCAAATACTGGTGACGCGAGAACCAATGCAATAAGGGTAGTCACGATGAGCGTTTTTATCTTCATAGTATCTCCTCCATCGAACTACTGATTATATGGTTTCCGCATAATACCCCTTCAATATGTAAATCAATGAATTAATCTATAGTTAATACTCTTCAATATCAAGTTGTTTCAACCCAGAATTTGTTTCGACTGAAACACTATGTTGGAAGATCACGATGTATCAAAGAATGTCTGGTTTATTTACAGGTGTAAAATAAACTGACACCGTGTGCCTGTCAAGGTCTAAAATTTTCACACTGTGGCTCCATCCAATGTCATACCAAAAAGCTATATGTCTTGGTTCACTTCACGGGTGAACGATCTTCTAAAAGCGAGAAGATCTTACCAGGGTCTATCAAACTGAAAGAAGGGTGAATTAAGTGAGGCTAATCAGACTTACGAGGGAGATCAAACCTGAATGATAAGCCGGTATATGCTATATAAAAAGAAGGATAGCCTGATTGAAGCAAAGGAGGTGAGAACCGAAAGCTCCGTTGCCTCAACCAGCTATCCCCCAAAAGTTGACTGTATTACAAGTTATGTTATCGGCAACTTCCATATTTCCTTCACATCAAAAGTCATGAAAATCAGACCCTCACAACTTATGCCCGGTAGTTAAGGAATTATTCGCATTCAATTCATCTCTGATCATTTCTTGCACTTTTTTGATCTCTTGATAAATATTGGGTTTTTCAAGACCGATATGATTCATGTAAAACAAAAGGAGGTGAGAACCGAATGAGAAAGCTTTTCTTTCTCTTGTTGGCCATGTGCCTGGGCATCTTTTTACCCTCTAATGCCAGTGCCTGGGACGTGTGTGAGATCTCCGCTGGAACTCCCACTGTGGCACTGGAGCTCTCCTTTACTTCCTCTTTTTGCAGTTGCCTGGATGAAGATGTTATCACCATTCAGATCACCCCGACAAATTCAGCTGTGGTGATAGACAGTGTGGTCTTTACTAAAGCTATCCCGCATTCGGAAACTGACCAGAGCCGAGGAAAACCGCTTGCAGTCAACGCCTATGATTACCTCAGGATAAATGTCAAGCAGAAGTGCCTTTACAATAATGTTATCTCTTTTGCGAGTGTTCCCAAGCAAAAAACCTAAGCCCGAAAGGAGGTGATGTAGCTACTAAGTGAGCGAATTCACAGAAAGGAGGTGAGGATCAGAAAACAAAGCTGGCGCAATTGGGAGGAATAAACGAAAATCTGTAACCGAAATTTGGGGAGGAACCAAAAGATGAGTAAAAGAATCCTTATCATGTGTCTCGTGGTGGCTTGCTTCTGTTTTGTCATGATTACGCAAGCACTGACTCAGGAGCCGATTACTTGCAGGGAACTTCAGGTGATGGTTCAGCAAACCGTTGGAAACGAGGATCCGGCTGTGTACAAAAACCATGGAGCTTATGTTAGCACTGTTGCCAACCTCGTTGACCCATACTTGGAATCAGCTCAGATTGATTCAGTATGCGCCTCTTGCATTGTGAATCAGTTTGCTCGGCGGATTCCGATAGAGGAGCAAGTGCCTTGTGAGTTTTAATTCCGTTTGTGTAACCAGCGCAAAGGGCTAAGGAGTATGCTTTGAATCTGGGAGCCCCCGAAAAAATCTACCTATCACAGTAACACCCGCGACCAGGCGGTCACGTCCTTGCGTTTCAGAGGAATCTGCTGGTACAGCTATCGACCGGGAGAGCACATCGGAGTGAACGCTCAGTTCTAAGGGGAATTTTCGCTCAGCGACTCTGCGGGCAGAATTCAAATCGCCGGAACCCTGAAGTAGTTTTGGGTTCCGGCGGTTTCGTTACAGACAGCCAAAATGTTTTACTAATGCGAACTTTAACCTTAAGGTCATTTTAGTAAGCAAGAGATAGAGATGTTAATCCTTCCGAAGCCAAAGATTTGATTCTGAAGGGGCAGTTCAAACCAACCTGTCTGAGCCTCCCACGCAAACAATCTCTCCTCCTTGCAAAATCTTCCAGTAAGCGTTCGTTTTAAGATAGTTTCTAAACTACTTTGTTGCTCCAGCTAAATTTCTCTTCTTGGTGTTCTTTCCCCAAATGCCGTCTAAGGTATCCACCACCTCCACGACTTGCCAGCTTTCTTTTTTGTTTAGTCCGGTAGCTGAAATTTATGTCCACAAAAACCGCTGCCAAGCCCTCCCTCCATTTGGTAGCAGCAGCAAAAGCCCTTTCTGCACTCGCTATCTTTCGTTGGGCTGCTACCCTCCCTCAGTCCCGGCATTTCCCACCCCCACCAGAAAATCTCTTTAACTGTAGCAATTCCTGAAACCTAACTAAAATACTAATGATTCGCTCAGCTTGCTTCCGCTCACCGCCGAATGCTCTTCCGATAGCCTCCTGCCGGTGGCTCGGCGCTTCGCTTCAGCTAAGTTTCGTTTAGTCAGCTATTAGCTGTCTTATAATCGGTAACCAGAATGCTCGAAAATATAGTGAGTGACATGGTGGGGTAACAAAAGCTTTGGTTAGATGCCTCGGAAGACTGTTTCAATTTTGTTTCAATCAGGCTTAGGTTTTGTTAGGTTTTCGTGGGTTATGATGGGCTATCACAAAATAGACAAGTCTCTGTTTAAGTTTGCAATAGCCCATCATTCAATAACTTCCTTCCAAGTCCCTAAAGGGTTCGAATCCCGTTTCCCGCTTTTTTTATTGGTTGATTACCCACAGCTTTCCTTTCCATTTCAGCCTCATGTTTCGGTTGGGGACACTTATAATATCCAGACTCCACCAAAAGCAATCATCTAACTAAAAGCAACATAAACGAAACAAGTCATAAAATCCGAAGCACAACGAAACTAAACAAATCGGTTTATTCTGAGTCGAACTTGGCACAAAACTATTTTGCTAATTTGTCTCAGAATTCCTGGTTTGGACACAAGAGGGACACACTCCACCAGGGTAGCATCAAAAGTTCCTTGAACGGATTCGATTGCTCATCAAGAGACTGAATGGCATACTTTTCAAATCGTCAATTGTTATGTTATATAAGTGAGCGCACTTTAAACCTACCATGAAACATAAGTTTCTTACGAACCGGGAACACTCTTGAATCCTCATGGGTATCTTAACCGAGGACTTGTTTCACAGTTGAATACAACAAAAAGTATAAGCTCTCATACTTCACGAATTCGTGCTCAAGCCCGATACTGTTTTGTAAAGTAGGGGAAGAACTTACAAAAACACCAAGGTTAGGTTTGCCCTCCCCATCAAAACAAGAAGAAGCCCCCATGCGGGGCTTCTTCTGACAAAACATGATTCAGCCTCAGTAGATTCATCTTTATTTTAGCAGGCTCATCTTCTTTGTCTTTGCAAAACCTCCTGCCTCCAGCCTGTAGAGGTAGATCCCACTGGATACACTTTCTCCCTTTTCATTTCTACCATCCCAAGTTACCTTGTTTGTTCCTGCGCTCTGATACTCATCTACCAATATCTTGACCGTTTGTCCCAGCAGATTGTAAATCGTGAGCTTAACGTGAGAATCCTCGGGCAGGCTGTAAGAGATCTCCGTCTGAGGGTTGAAGGGATTGGGATAGTTCTGAAGAAGCTGAAACTCCTCCGGCAGCGATACTCCGGTTTCATCTTCACTTATTTTTGCCAGAGGATATCCGATGGAGCTGTCGAGTTTGTCCGCCAGGTAGATGAGCCTCTTTGACGACCAGGAAGTGATGTGTCCCAGACAATTCTGCAGTCGGACATAGACTATGAAGAGCTTAAGCCCTCGTGAAGCTGCCCGGTAATTCCCGGCTTCTAAATGACGATGCACCAGCGCCAGATCGCGTTTCAGCTTCTCGGCAACGCCCTGTTTTTTGATGGAGCCGTTCTCTCTGTATAGATCAACCACATCGGAAAGTGCGATCACCCCCGCCAAGGGATCAGCGAAGGAAGCTAAATCGATCACCCTCCCTTCGGAAAAGTACGCCACCGGTGAATGGGAAACCATGAAGTCTCTGACCACGCCATAAACAAAGAAGTTGGTCACAGAGAGGTTGGAGACTTGAAATCCCGGTATCTGGGTGAGGAAAGGAACCACCCCATCTGGCACCGTAACAGTATAGGTGGCGGTTGGATTTAATGGGTGGCCGTTTACTGTGATAGTGGAGTAATCCACTCTGGAACCGGGTGGATTGGTCAAGTTGTAAACGAAGGAGATATTTGAGCCGTGCAGAAAAAAATCCTCCACGTAAGGAAGGTTGTAAACCGCAAACTCCAACCCGTGTATGATCGACATCCCGTCTGTCTGGAAGGTTGCCAGTTTCAGACCTAATCCGGAGGCCTGGTCAAAACCATACGGCACTGCTTGAAATATATCTGCCCCCTTAACTGGTCCGGGGTAAATGGTCTGGGAGATGAATCCCTGAGGTTGAAAAGCGATATCCGTTCCGGTTAGGTTTCGGAAAGCATCCGAGACTAAGTTTCCCAAAGCATTGTCTTTGCATAATCCCTTACCCAACGGCTTCTTGATCTCCGATTGGGCTTGGGCAATAACCTGCGAATACACCGGGCCAAACCTTGGGTCGGCTTCAATCCCTGCTGCCAAATTATCTATCATAGCATCGAGGTTCGGTTCAGCCGGAACGGATGAATCCACCGATTCGATCTTGTACTTCCAACTCTGGATTGTCGCCTTTGTTTTACCCTGGCACAAAGATAATTCTCTGTCCGTATGTGGGAGGGTAGCCTTCTCGCCAACCATAATCTGTAATTTACCCAGATACCTCCCGAATTCCCCGGCTTGAAGTATAAGGGTGTTACCTATCTGTATCGGCGATTCGATCACCCTATGTTCATGTCCCCCCACTATGACGTCGATACCGGAAACGGAAGATGCGATCATCTGATCGTAGCTGCTTCCCAAATGGGAGAGTAAAATCACCATATCGCAGTCATGGCCCACTCTTAACGAATCTACCCACTCCTGAGCCACGGTCAACGGTGGAAGAACCACCACGGGTGAGGGATTGGAGATCTGATTGGTCATGTCGGTCAGAAGGCCAAATATCCCGACTCTCAAATCCCCATATTCTTTTATGACATATGGCTTGATGAAATAACCCAGTTCCGGGTCATCAGTGATATCCAGGTTGGCACACAGTACCGGAAATCCGGTAGCGGGGAATCCTGCCTGGTTTAAGACATACTTCAAAGTCGAGGGGTACAAATCGAATTCGTGATTCCCCAATTCAAAGGCATCGTAGTTTAAAGCTTTCATAATCTGGAGCTCAACTACTCCCACGTACTCTTGAAACATGAAATCCCCGACAAAAGCATCTCCGGCATGCAGCAGTATGACATTAGGATCGGTCATCCTGCTGGTGCCTATCAGAGTTGCCAGTCTGGCCATTCCACCCCAGGTCCAGTTCCCCTGGACATCTTTTGGACCATAAGGCAGAAGATGGGAATGGGTGTCATTCACATGCAGTATGGTCAGCGTATCGACCTGAGCCTGAGATATGGAAAATAATCCCAGAATCCCTATTAGGCTGATTAATACTTTTAACTTTTTCATCTTTCTGCTCCTTCGTTTTTAACAATTAATGATTTCACCGGCTTCATCCGCCCAAATAGAACTGTTATCGTTTCCTCCATCACCTCCATTCTTTTCCTACAGGATAGAACCGGGTTGGTCCAACATAATTCCCCTTTACCCCTCGGCGCCTGAGAGGGAAAAAACATCGGAATTTCCCATGAGACATCGAACGAATTCTTCGCAGGATTGTTCTCAATGAAAATTAAATCCTTCGCTTCAGCTTGATATCTCTCTGAACTTCCGATTTGTCGGATCAACTCTGGTCCTGATTTTACCAACATCAACATCTGATTTTTCATTATTCCTCTATAGGTTTCAAAGTTTTCGGAGAAAAGTAATTGCAAGAGTTATGCCAGTAAAAATCAGGGATAAAAGAAAAGAGGCAAATTCAATTAACCCATTATGGATGAAAAGGATAGAGGTTACTCGATTTGAGCAGATTTTCTAATGCCGAAGTTTGTTGAAGAGCGTTTGTTATGGAAAATTAGACGGGTATGTAAGATTCTATATAACTGTATCTGGACTTTTGCCGGATGACAGAACACTTATATCTTCTTGGATCGACAAATGAGCGGGAAACGCATTAAATGTTCTCGACTGCGTTTTAGTTATAACTCCGTCCTCCAGTCGAAGGACCCGGTCGGCAAACTCCACAATTCGCAAGTCGTGGCTGGCAACAATCACGCATCGGTTTCGTTCTTTGGCATACTCATGGAGAAGTCGGATAATATCAAAACCTTGTTTAGTCTCCAGACTTGCGGTAGGCTCATCGGCGATGATCAGTTCTGCCCCGTTGGCGATAGCCCGAGCCACCGCCACCCTCTGTTTTTCACCCTGGCTCAAGTTTGCTGGGAATTTCCTAAACAGATGTTCGATATGGAATTGTCCCAGCAGATCCTTGGCATGCCGTTTGGCTTCGGTTCTGGTTTTGCCAGCAAATCGAAGCACCAAAACAACATTCTCTGTTACATTGAGAGAATCGATAAGGTGAAAAGTCTGAAAGACAAAACCAATCCTCATAGCACGAAGTCTTTGTAATTCTTTAGGGGTATAATCTTCGATATTTCTTCCAAAGAGTGATACTGCTCCTGATGTTGGCTCGACTAAACCGGCTATCAAAGTGAGCAGAGTGGTCTTGCCGCTGCCGCTCGGTCCCAAAAGCAGCACCAGCTCACCAGAAGACGCTTCAAGCGAAATATCCCGCACCGCAGCCGTTCGATTTCCGTTGCTACCGAATATCTTTGAGACTTCATCAAGCCTCACCACCGTCGACCCCATTCCCGTTCCGGTCATGAGAACACCTCCAGAGTATAAATTCTCCTTAACCTCTGCATGGAGACAAACGAGCTGATCAAGCTCATCCCCCCCAATCCCAGGAGAACCACAAAGATCTGCTCGGGGGATGATTGCGAGCTGACCTCAGGCGATATTTTTTCTATCAAAGCTACCAGGGGAAAGAAAAGAACCAGCGCCACCCCAAATCCAGCCGAGGAGATAAGCAGCGCCTGCTGGATGATCAGCTTCGAAAGGAATCCGTTGGTGGAACCGATCGTTTTCATCACGGCAAAATCCTTTCGCCTCTCCAGTATGTTGATGGAAAGAAGCAGGCTCAAAATAGCGGTCAGAACGATAACCCCGATCGCCGCCACCGTGTAAATAAAAGGAAGAAACCCTGACTGCATTTCCCGGATATTGTTCTGTAAGAACGTTTGGTGATCATAAACCTCCACTCCCGACACTTTCTTCTGAATTTGCCTAGAGACTATTTGTCTATCCTCTCCCTCTTTTACCTTGACCAGATAGCAGGTGACGATGCCGGGAAATCCGATTAAAGATTGGGCACAATGGAGGGTGACGAAAGCGTATTGGGTTACAAAAGCATTGGTCCTTTTGCTTATGCCGACTATCCTTAAGGTATCCCCCTGTATCTGCGCCCAATCTCCTACCTTGAAATGGTATTTTTTTGCGAACGCCTGATCCAGGACGATCTCCTGATCGGTTTTTACCGAACGACCTTCCGCTAGCTCCGGAGGACCTCCGAATCGCGAGGTTGGATCATAACCAGTTAGAAACACCGTTGCCGCTTGATCACCTTTTTTGACTGCGGAAAGTAGCAAAAGAACCGGAGAAACAGATTGGACTCTGGGGATCTTCTGAATCTGCTTTCCGTGGCTAGCAAACAGAACCGAGGAACCGCGCAGGATATTGGTGGCGTTTCTCTGCAATATCCACAGATCGGTTTTATTCTGTCGAATGTATTCCACCGAGCCGTCTGCCACCCCCCGGTAGACCGACAAGAGAAAAAGCATCAGTACGATGCACAAGGCAATCCCGCCCACGGTAAGCGCCAGCCGAAGCGGCTGGCTCCTGAGAATTCGTATAGAATATAGGTCTATAGTTCACCTCTATCCTTTTACCCGCAAATAATCGTCTGCTTTGGTAACTGGCTCTGGCGGTGCCTCTTTTCGGTTAATCCGCCACACCTCAAAACTCCTGTAGAAGAAGGTTCTATCAGTGCTAAAGAGCTTTTCGGAGACCGATGTATCTGGATCGATCCGGTCCATTAAAGCTGGCGAAACAGTGCGGGGAACCAAAAGGGTCCAGAAGGCTAATTTCGTATCGCGTCGAGAGACCCGCTCGATCTCTCTGACTGTCTTTTCAAAGTCGCTCTCGGACATGTATTCGAAGATGTCGGACAGGTTGAATTTGGATAAACTCCTCGGCTCTAGACCCCGGAGATACTCATCCAGACCCCCGCAGAAAAACCGCATCCTTCCCAGATTCTCTTTCAAAAAATGGAAATTTGATTCTCGCAGATAGGGATGTGCTATTTCCAAATCCCGGTATCGTCCGGTCAATATGTATTCTATGAACGGATTGCTTTGGATCGGAATCTCGGTCAGCCCACGCCGGGTGCGTTTCAAAAGCTCATCACCGATATTTTCCACCGACACGTATCGAAAATAGGAGGGACGTCGTCCTACATGTCCCAACAGGAATCTGCTGAAAAACAAGCGGAAGAGCCAGCGCCATCTTCGGTTGTTCCAAACTTTTTCGTAGAGATTTCTCTGTTCTTCAAATGAAGATGCGGATAATAGTTGTTGAACGGTCTTTTGATCATGAATCAGAGGTAGGACGATTCGGCGGAAAATCGAGAAGTAGTGCTCGAATTTCCCGCAGTGGATGATCCCCGTAATCAGATTTTCGTTCTGCCTATCCCAGTATTCCCGCGCCTCTCGGCTCAAATAAGGTTTGAGACGAGAATAAAGTTGAAGCCGGTTACAGCAGGGACGTGCACCTATAAAGCCAATGAAATCTTTATAGTCGAGCTGTTGGATAGCCCGTATCTTCAGCTCCACCAAATGTATCTGAGCCGGGTTCATATCGACAGCAGTTAAAGAGCGGGGATTATGCAACATTAACGCAAAGCTGTTATCTCCGCCCGAGGCAATGGAGACGACATCGTCATCCGGGGTAATCTGCAAAGCACTAGTTAGAACATAGGGGTCTTCCCAGCATTGAGCATAATGGATTTTCATCTTTTCATCCTCCCGGCCTTAGTGAACCAGTTTGGTCTCCTTCCCACCGATTCACCCAGATGAACGTACGTTTCAATCTCGTTTTCCGTGTTGGTGCAAAGGTCATAGTCCAGCTCAATTTTTCCTTTTTGGAAAAGCAGCACCACAGTGGAGCCGCCTAATTCGAAGCCCCCCTTATCTGCCCCTCTGGAAACGGACACACCCGGTCGGTATCGCTGCCGGATGGAGCCGACGGTGAAAGCCCCTATCTCCACCATGGCGATTTGTCCGAAATGCTCCGATTCAAAAAGCGTGAGCATCCGGTGATTCTCGGTGTAAAAGGGGATAAGCCAATCCAGAGCATAAGGACCTACTGCATAGTATTTCCCTTTTATAATAACCGCTTTCTGCGGAACTCCGGAATCGGGGAAATTAAAATGATGGTAGTCGCTAAGGCAAAGCCGGCTTATCACCATCGAGCCAAAAGCGAATCTCTCAGCCAGCTTATCGTCAGCCAAGAAACTCCGCAGGTTAAACGGGCTTCGCTTTATCCTGAAAATCCTGTCCGGATCGATCTGCGAATAGGCTAAAACCTTGCCGTCAGCAGGCGCAATGCAAACGTCCGGATCGCTGCACAGAGGTCTTTGGGAAAGATCAATTTTGCGCGTAAAGAAGTCGTTGAAACTGGCATAAGCCGACAGGGGGGAAAGCAGCTCGCCAGTATTGATATTCATCCTCTTGGCGAAAGGTGCGATTCTCCACCGGCTCCATAGCTGCCGGTGATACCAGCCGTATAGCCGGGAAACCACCTTCTGACGAAATATGAGATCCGTGGTTAACATCCCCAGTCGGGTGTTGTATGACCAAGAAAGAAAACCCTTGGCATAGATTTCCTCGGTCAATAGTTTCCTTCTTCCCCGGTCATAATATGTGACAGAGACTCTGGTATTCATCGATTCAACTCGTAAAGTACATATTCCCGCTGTGGCACGGGGGCATTTTTCCCCAAAAGCCCGTGAGCGAAATTACCTTTTAATCTCAAGGTCAAAAGCAGCGTCTCGAACCCCTGATTCAACATCTGGTTTATTATGTAATAGAAACCCGCTCTTCCCAAACCGGTATTTCTCGACAGTTCCTCCGGTGTCACCCCCCCGATGTAAAAGTTGATTCGGCTGACCTGTTTTCGTTTGTAAATAAACTTTAATTGTGCAAAGGAATTGTCTTTACCGTTCATGGAGCGGATCGCATCCCCCAGTTCCAGAAAAGCCGTAGCAAATCCAGCCAGGTTGTCTTTCTCATCGTAAACCAGCACGCTAAACCTTGGGTTAAAGGCATATCGGCTTTTGGCAAATAGCTGCTTAAATTCTTCGAATGGGAGCGGGGTGTATCCAAGAAAACCGCTGAAGGACTTGCTCATCACCGCATGGAGTTTTCTTATTTCTTCATCATACTGTTTTGTGTTGAATGTTTCGAAACGATATCCTCGATCTCTCAGTAGCTTAAAGCGTTCTTTTCCGCGAGAGATCATTTTTTCCAAAGTATCGCGTCCGGTTATCTCCACCGAATCCCACTCCTGCTTGACAGCGAAGCTGTATCGCTCGAAGAACTCCGGATAATAGGGTTGATTGTATGGCTCGCCGTAAAAAAGGTTCTGTTCGAAACCTCGAGTCATAAAGCGGTAGCTGTGCCAGATGTCGAAATTCATCGGACCCCAGATGCGATCGATCTTCATCTCATCATGCAGCCATCGGGTCGCTGAATTAAGAAGCTCCTGTGCTACTGTGTATTCGTTAATGCACTCAAAGAAACCCACCGTGCCTATGGGCGTTCCATCTTTATCCCGTAAATCGCGGTTAACCATCGCCGAAACACGACCGACCACATCATTCCCTGCCATAGCCAGAAAATGTCTATGCGAATTCCCCGACTTTTGGTAAAAAGAAAACTCCGGTGAAAGCAGCGAAAAAACCTCTTTCCTGAGAGGTGGAATCCAATTTTTATCACCCCGGTAAAGCTCGTAGCCAAATCGGATAAACATCTCTTGCAAAGTAGCATTGAATGTAAAGTGTTTTATTGCCATCGTACCTCTCCAATGCTTCCGTTGATTGATATCCGGGCACCATCCTGAATCAGCCTGGTGGCATCTCTCACACCTACGATGGTGGGAATCCCCAGCTCCCGACCGATAATGGCGGTGTGGGAAAGGACGCTCCCCTTTTCCACCACGATCCCTTTAGATGAGAGCATTAGAAACACCCATCCGGGATCGGTCGACTTGGCAATAAGAATGTTATTGCCGCTTGCTACGGGAGAATCCGGGCTCAGCATCACCCGGGCTGTTCCTTCAGCCACTCCGGATGAACAGCCGATTCCCTGTAATGTCTTACTGGCTTGATTTCCAACTTTATTCTGACCGAATGAGCTTAAATAAGGTATACCCTGTGTTTCTATTCGTTCCTTAGGTACGCGTTGAGTAAATTCCAAATACTCCGCTTTTCTTAACTCCACCAAAACCTTGAGGTTTTGGGTCACTGCTGTCCCTTGCACAAAAGCGAAAACCTCCTCTATTGTAAGGTAGTAGATATCCGAAGTAGATTGAAGCACCCCTTTTCCTTCAAACAGCTCCCCCATGCGGCGGAACAGACGCCGGACAATTCCATAAAGTCTGCTCCGGGCAAATCGCATATTTTCCCGGTTGGTGATGGCTAATCGGGCATTCCTTAGCACGAATCGGAAAATGAAACGCTTGAAAGGATTCTTAAGATGCTTTCTGAGGATCTCCTCAGCCTTTGTACGAATCTTCTCTTCCTGGATTTCGATGGTCTTCTGATAAATTCCCAGCTGGTCGTAGTTCTTGACCAGTCCAATTAACGCAGCTGGATTCTCAAAGAAGGTAGGCTTTTCTAACTTGAGTTCCTCTGTGCCTCGATCCCCAAAGATCCGCAGGTGCGCAACTATCTCATCCTTCAACTGTGAATACCTAGTATCATTTTCGATTTTCCTCCAGATGGCTTCATTGTCTTTCTCCTTGAATAGTTCGATCAACATCGGGTCAAGGTGAATGACCTCGACCAAGTGCAGAAGCGAATTGACTGGCTTCACGCTCTCCATATCCTTCTGACCACTCAACAGATCATTGTGCAAGTTTGAGTATTGGTCCAGTCCCCATCTGGCGCAGAGCTGTTTCAGCCAGTCATAGTATTTCATGGCACAAAAATCGTTGTACAGGGTAAGATGCCATTTATCGGTAAGCTTTTGATCAAGAGATTCATACACCGCTATCAATTCATCTTCTGTTAATGCTGAGACATCCATGTTCCTGAAATGATCATATATGGGATTAAAATGCTCAAAAAATCTCCTGGCAGTTCGCTTCACGCTCAATAACCTATAGAGAACATTGAGCCAGACACCAAACCGGTTGAGCCGGGAGAGTCTGCTTTGGGGAATGCTGATTTTCTGTGAGATTCCGATCATCTGATCCCACGAATCCTTGTGCCTTTTAAAACCGGGAAGATAGGAGAGCATTTCGTACCAGCTCAAAAGATTATAAAAGATACGACCGTCCAAAAGTCCTATCATGTTTTTGCAAAAACCGAGACGGCCTTTCAACTCCTTCTTGAAGGGGACGAAGCCGAGGGTGGCATTTCGGAAGACCTTCTCATAGGCGTTTTGGGCAAAGGAGGAGGTTAGCGGAAGGGTAAGCTCCGGATAGCTTTCGACGATATTCGAATTGTCCCAGATGCGCAACTTTGGTGAAGAAGCATGTTTCGCACCAACCACAATCGGTCGGGCTTGAAGGATAAATAATCTCCCTTTTTCATCACACGCCCACTCGATATCCTGAGGTATGCCGAAAAGTCTCTCCGCTTTTACCCCCAGATCGCGCAGTCGGAGAATCTGCGGGTCAGTCAACACTTGCATTATCTGCACTTCCGCCGGAACTGGTTCTAGACGATTTCCATTTTTGGTTGTCGCATCCAGAACCACCCGTCTATCTTTTAATTTCACTTCCTTTGATATGTGGTTTGAATTCCAGTCGATCTGGTAGGTATCGGTTTCTACCATATTGGCAACTACCCCTTCGCCCAGACCATATCCAGCCGAGATGGTACATTGGCATATCCGGCTTTCCGGGTCATTGGTAAAAAGAACCCCCGATGCAATAGACTGTACCATTTCTTGAACGATCACTGCTGAGGAAATCTCGGTGAGGTTGATATTCTTTCGATTCCTATACAAAAGAGCCCTGGCGGAAAAAGCAGATGACCATACATTTTTAATCGTCTCGACAGCTTGTGAAGGGTGGACATTTAGAAAAGAGTCCATTTGACCTGCAAAGGAGTTCTCTTTTGAATCCTCCCCTACGACTGAAGATCGAATGGAGAGGAGAGCCTTTTTGCCGAACAGTTTTTCAAGTGTTGTCGATAACTCCGTAGAGAAATGCTCCGGCAGCTCAGCTTGAGAGATGATCCGGGCAATCCAACCTGATGCCTCATCTAAGCTTTTTTTGTCATTAAAATCCAGGTGGTCTAATACCCTTTCTATTTTCTCTTTTTGGCTGCCCAATGTATTGTTATAAACTCTGCTCGACACCACCACCCACGGAGGTACGGGAAAGCCGGATTGTCGCAGCCGGAACAAGTTCCAACCTTTTCCACCCACCTCCCGCTCGGTAATCTTTCCAAGACCGGCATTATACCAGATCAGATTCTTTGATATAGAGGACATTGGAAGGTCTCCCTTTAAACAAAAAAGATGTATTGAACAATCCGGGCGATAAACACACTCAGAATATATCGCTCAGCAAACGGTTTGAGCTTTGAGGTCACCGGATTTGGTCTGAAGATAAATCGGACATGACCCCACAAAGTCAATCCATACCCCGTTAACAATATTGCCAGAAATACTTCCGAGAAGGAAAGGGTCAGGTAGAAATATAGGCCGATTACGAAAGCCATGGTTTGAGTGCTGCCTGCTACCAGAACCGCCCCGGTACGCCCGAATATCTGAGAATAAGTGACATAAGCATTTTCCTCCTCGGCTGAGCGAACCTTTCGGGCGATCTCCCAGGCAAACGACATCGACCAGTACATGGCTACCAGAAGAGCAATCAAATCCCATCTCATATTTCGCCAGGGTATTTGATACTGGATTGAGAATAAAATAACCAAATAGGAAAGCATAATCGGGATGATAGGGTTGTGGGTTGTCAGATTAAGCAAGAGGTGCTTGCGCAGGATGCGTGGGATGAAGAAATATTTAAACATCAGGAACGCGTATCCCAAGACCCCCAGTGACATCCACAGCACCTTACCAAAACACAGATTGACAACCACATAAAGGGCAATTACAACAGTAAGGCTGAATCCGATATCTGATTCAAGTACTTTACCTGCAGGTACCGGGCGCTCGTGGAAAAGCTCCCGGTCTATCTCTCTGTCCTTAAGCTCGTCCATGAGCCGCAGAATCAGAAGCAGAGCAAAAATACTCCAGATTCCTACTAATGTGCCGGGAGAAAAAATCATCGTCGGTACCCCGTGAATCCTTTCCAGAAAGAAGAAGAAGCTGATAGTAAGCAGAGCAGCTGCAAGCAGACGGGGAAAAACAGGATACATCTCCCCAAGGTAAATCCGCATTCGCTTAGGAAATCCTTCTTTCGGTAAGTACCACATGATTTTCTCCATGATTTTGTGTGACATCTATCGTTTTTGTATCTGTTAGACTTACACCGTGATCGTGCGCTTCTGTATTTGTTTTTGCAGTTATCACATTCACAGCCCTTGGCAGAATTTCTATCTTGAAATCTGATGCCTTCTGACAAATCTCCCCATCACCCAAAAAGGACATTGGTTTTTCCGTGGTTATGATTAATTCCTTCATCCTCCATGTTCTAACACCGGATGCATAGATGTGCCTGCCGGTAAGTACCTTCAAAATGACCAGAAGTGTCTGTATTAAAGTTTCTGAACTTTCAATAAGACAGATGTCGAGCATACCATCGTTGTTGACTGCACCGGGTGACATGAGGAAGTTTCTGCCCAGAAATGGTTGATTATTGACTGTAAGCGAGAGTGCATTCGCTCTCATTTGACCACTCTCAAACTTGATGCTCAGAGGATTTCGATATCTTCTGGTTTTAAGCAAAGCCCCCATCACCGCCAGCATGTAAAGTTTGCTTCCCATCAGCTGTCCGATCAGCTGGCCCGTTTTGCCATTGGATTTGATGGCATTGGCAATACCGGCAACCTCTGAGGGTAGACCGATTCCTCCTGCGGTGACATAACACCACCCGTTCACCCGGATGACATCGGCTGGCTGAAGATGACGACCAGCGATTATACCACAGGCATTTTCCATATCCTTTGGAATATGATAGTAGGATGCTAGATCGTTTGCCGTTCCGGTAGGGATGATCCCCAGTGTGGTCTTTGCTCCTATGATGCCGTTAAGCACCTGGTTCACCGTCCCATCACCTCCTACTGCAACAATCGTGTCAAAACCATCCTTTACAGCTTGCTGGGCTATCGTAAACGCATGGTGAGGATAGACCGTCTGCTCAATATCCACCAGAGAATCGGCAAATCTACCGTTGAGCACTCTTCTCAGAAAAGCACCATCAACTTTCTTCGATTTTGGGTTTACTATGAATTTGATCCTCATCGTATTTCCTCTTGCTATGGCTATGCTACATTCTTCAAACGTTTCCCCCAATCGGCTTGGAGGGAATATCCAAAAATGGCTTGACAATACGCTTTAAAATCCGGAACGGTGATGCTGGTCCCCCGGAGTGCGAAACCAGTATTGCCGTTGTCAAATGTCCTGTTCACGCAAAGATAGGGTTCATAAATCTCCATCGCCTGCCAGATCCTTCTTTCGTGACCAAGGAGAGATTGTTTTGCTTTATGGTACCGTTCCACCAGCATGAATTTCACTCGGTGCAAGTGTTCGCCGGTTTTGTTAAAATAGTCCACTGCTTTATCTACCACCTCTCCGGTGGTGGTAGAATTTCCTTCCCCTGCGGTCAGATGATACGTTTTTCCTATCCCCTGCTCAGTCTTTAGGAAAACATGATCGATGGCATCCGCAACGAAATCCACCGGCACGACATCCAGAGGGTTATTTTCGGAACCGGGCAAAACTTGGATAAGACCATGATGAATAAGCTTCAAAGGAGGATACAAAACGTTGAATGCAGTGGTCCTGCCGGTTTTCGAGTCACCCACGATGATGCTAGGGCGGAAAATTGTAATAGGCAATTCGTTCATCAACTGGCGGACTATCTTCTCCGACTCTAGTTTAGTTCGTTCGTAGGTATTGGAAAACTGTTGTCCGCAGTCTAATTCGGTTTCGAGGATCCTCCCCCCCAGGTTTCCTGAAACATAGGCGGTGCTGACATAAGCTACCCCCTTAAGTCTTCCCGTCTTTTGAGCGCACTGAGCCAATGTCATAACATTTTTAGTGCCGGTGCAGTTTATCAAACTGGCACATTCCAGTGGAAGCTGGAATTGAACCGTGGCTGCAGAGTGAATGATATGGGTCACCTCTTTAGCCAGGCTGTTATAAAGATTCTCAGACAGTCCCAACCTGTCCAGGGTGATGTCACCGCGAACCACCTGAATGCATCTTTTCGCTTGATCTTTGTCTATTTCTGGTGTTACCACCTCAAGCATCTGGTCAACCCGTAGCTCTGCTTCTCTGTCAGAACCACCTCGAATGAGCAAGACAAGTCGGGTTATGCTGTGATCCTTTAGAATCCGGGGAATTAGATTCCCACCGACTAAGCCGGTTGCTCCGGTGAGAAAAACGATTTTGTTCATATGGCTCATCTGCTTCCTTTCTCAAAACTTTCACTTCAGGATAATTGCAAAAGACGTGCCGGAGAGAAAAAGGAAACGGCGAGACCAGAACGAAACCGGTTAACCTCATAGGAGTTAAAGGAATAGAAGAAATGATATTTGAACGGTTAATCTATCTAAGGAAGTTCCTATCGAATGAATTGTTATAGTAAAGTATACTGGCATGTAAGATAATATATAATGGTAGCATTTAAGGCATTGAAAGCACTTAATTACCTGATTAGTGAGCTTTTGGATTCAGAATAATTAAAGAAATAATGGAGACGGTTAGGCTTTGACCGGATAAATCCCGATACCGACCACATATTCGTGAACGATCTTGATTTCTGGCGCGCCGGCATATCTTTCATTTATCCGCTGTACGAATTCTTTGGCTAACCGATCTCGTGCTAATGGCTCCAGCGAATAATAGAATGTGGCCCCGGCACCTGATTTCATAACATGATCATATACTTCCTGACCGGTATGACAGACAAAGTTAAAACTGTCTTGCTTTATCCACCCTGTTTTAAATCCTGCCGCCCTTAGGTGTTTCTCCGTTTCATTCTTATCTTTAGGAAATTTGAATTTTACCGCTTTCACAAGCGATTGCGGCTCCTCCCGGATGATTTCTTCAAATGTTTCGATGGGAACAAGCGGTGATCTATCCAGATGAGCAACGAATCCGACCAACCCGCCGGGTCGTAATGCCTGTTTGAGCAAAGGGAATATCTCATCGCAGCCCACGTAACCGATGAGCCAAGTTAATACTGCCACGTCAAACGATGCCGCAGGAACTTTTCTCAACTCTTCCAAGATGTCTCCCCTTCTGAATTCCACATTAGAAAACCCCCGTCTCTGGATTCTCTTTTTTGCTTGTTCAATCATACCAGGCGTCAGATCGATTCCCGTTACCTTACCTCCAGAGCCGACATTTTCTGCTAACTTGGCTGAGGAATATCCGGTTCCACATCCGCAGTCCAGGGCGGTGGAACCGGTCTTAACCTTTAATCTTTCGAATAGATAGTCAATCGGACCCGAGGCAACTTTCAGCCAATTGTCCTCATAGGTGGAGCTGACGCCATTGTATCCCAAAACGATTTCCTCTTCACCTGCAAACTCCAGCTCTTTTCTTTCCAAAATTTGGAAGAACCTTGGCAATTCATCCTCCACCGGTATCGGAATAGGAGGTACGATTTCTACTGGCACTGGCTTTTTTTCTTTCGCATGCCCACTAAAGAAATCCTGAAGTAAAAATGCCAGACAGAACCGGCAAGGATGTTTGAAATCAGACTGCATTCGGGTGATGATGTTGCTGAGGTCTTCTCTCTCCGCATTTCCATATGATACTGGAATCATATTGCAGGGTGACGCTTCCCCCGTGCCATCTATGTATATGTGTGAATGTGCAGCCCCGCATCCGAAAAATTCCGGTGACTCCATGTGAGCAAACGATGATATGGCAATCCCGTCTTCCCTATTATTATACTCACCCATGTATCGGAAAATCTTCTCGAATTCCTCCATTCCAAAGTCGAGTTTAGCAGAGACAATTTTCCCTGCTGGTGCCGGTTCAATCAACTGCAGTTCGTTGACTCCCAGGTTCTTGTTTAGTTCGACTAAATTTCGGAAATTCTTTTCCTCCAGCAGTCTCTTCGAAGGGACGGCACAGGTATAAGTATAGAAACCCCATTTCTTTGCCCTCTCAATCCCCGATATCGCAATCTTAAAGGCACCACAGACTCCACGCTTTCTGTCGTGCTCTTTTTCGTCGGCGCTGTCTAAACTAATGGAGACGGAATAGACTCGAGTCTCTCTGAGCCTTTTGGCGATCTCGTCTGTAAATCCATAACCGGTGGTGGCTAGTATGCCGCAGGAATCATCTTGCAGAGAACTGCATATCTCCACGATATCGTGTCTTAAGCACGGTTCACCGCCGGTGAAGTTAATCACCATAGCACCCAACTCCTGTAATCGTTTAACTATCTTCTGTAAAGACCCTGTGGAAAGGTCCGAAAGCTGACGTCCGGCATTATAGCAATGCCAGCAATTAAAGACGCATCCATTCGTGACCGCCAAATCCACCGACTGAATGGGTGTCTTTTTCTCCGTACCAAAATATGTCGAGAGAAATCTGTCAAATGCCGGACCGGGAAATGGAGGAATGAACGTATTGATTACGAATTGATTTCCGTAGGGCCTGACCTTCTCTATTTCCAGAAAATCCTTTAAGTACCGGTAAAGCGATGGAGTAAAAAAGCGCATATCAACGCTTTTGGTAAATTCCGAAAGAAATTGATCATTTTCCTTCATACCGATTGATCTCCTTTTCCTTCATTGTGACTATATCCCCAAAAACCAACAGGTGCTGTAACGCCTTCCTTATTTTTAGAACCTATATCCCAATGAAAAACCAAGGGCTTGATGATTTGCCCAGTAGCATGGTTGCAGTTTGATCTGGCTAAGAGCATGCTGCTTGTTATACCAGTCGACCGATTCACCGGTGGTACTGATATCATGAAGGGAACTTGCTACTACGGTAACACCGCCGACCAAAAAAACCATTATCGGTCCAAAGGTGTCCCAACTATCATTACCCCAAATGTCGATTCCGAATTTTGATACGCTGAAAATGGCCACCCCACCCGCGAGACCTCGAATGATCAGTCCCGATACAAAACGATTCGAATTTTCTGCATAGAGATGTCCTAACCTAGGGCCAAACAAAAGCCCGAATGATCCTAAGGCAAATCCTGCACTGCCTCCATCTTTTAGGAGCGGGATGCTGACTGCCACCGGAGCTAACGTGCCAACCAGCGAATAACTCAAAGCTTTGGATTTCGACTTGGGGGTCAAAGGGATGCCAGGTTTAGCCTGTACCGACAAACTAAGAAATAACATTAGACACAGGCTCAGCACCCCGATCTTCAGAATGTTATTATTCTTCTCCATTTTTTTCCTCCGTCAAAAGTTTTCACCAAAGAGGAATTGCAAATGACATGCCGGAGAAGATGAGAGATTAAAGAAAAAATCTGATCAGTTAACTACTTAATAATGAAGCAGATAACAAACCTATCTTCAAGGAAGAGTCTTTAAGTGCGGGAATTGAAGGTAGAATATGGTATAGAAGTTTAGACTGACTGTATTAATATATATAACAGAAATGTCTGGGGAGTAAAAATATCCTTCTCACTTTTCTTACCCCCTCATATGACAATTCGGCAGAAAATTAAACGGATGCGGTTCTCCGTCTGGTAGAAACGTGAGAAGCATAGATCAATCCTCTGAAGTGCTTGAACTGATGCCTAACTCTTTGATCAATCGGTTCAAGTATGTCCGCTGTATGTCCAAAAGCTTGGCAGCTTGAGACTGATTATTGCTGGTTAACGACAAAGTCTGGGAGATAAACTCCCTCTTGAACTTTTTCAATGCTTCCTCTAACGGAATTCCGGGGGAGATTTCTTCCTTTCCTCTCTGGCTCAATTGGGGTGGCAGAAGATCCGGGGTGATTGTATCAGATGATGCCAAAACGACCGCTCTTTCCAAAACATTCTGCAATTCCCTTATGTTCCCGGGCCAATGATAGGTTAGGAATATCTCCAAAGTCACCGGATTTAAGGTGGCTATTCTTTTTTTCATTTCCCGGTTGAACTTTTGCAGGAAATGACTGGTTAAAACCGGGATATCCTCTTTCCTTTTGCGCAGTGGAGGAACTGTAATGGAGATGACATTTAAACGGAAAAAGAGATCTTCTCTGAACTTTTTCTCCGACACTCGTTGGGTCAAATCCTGGTTGGTAGCAGCTATTATCCTGGTATCCACTTTTAAGGTTTGAGTCCCCCCCACTCTTTCGAATTCTCCTGATTCCAAAAAATGCAAGAATTTGGTCTGAATCACTGGGGTTATATCTCCGATCTCGTCCAAAAATACGGCTCCGGAGTGGGCATTTTCCAATCTCCCTTTCTTCCTTTGATAGGCTCCAGTAAAGGCGCCTTTCTCGTGCCCGAAAAGGTCGCTTTCCAACAGCTGTTCAGATAAAGCTACACAGTTAACATAGACGAATGGCTTGTCTTTCCTTAGGCTTAAGTTGTGAATGGCACGGGCTAATACCTGTTTTCCGGTGCCGCTCTCTCCCAGGATCAAAATGGTGGACTTAGTTTCAGCCACCTTCTGGATAATGTCTTTGATTTTTTGTATCTCCGGGCTCTCACCCCAGACCATATCATACTGGCTGGCTATCTCCTCTTTTAGATACTCCTTTTCCTGGAACAGATTTTTTCTTTCCAGTGCTTTCTGGATAGTCAAAAGAATATGATCCGGCTCACAGGGCTTGGGGATGAAATCATAAGCTCCCCTTTTGATTGCTTCCACGGCTTTCTCGATTGTAGCGAAAGCGGTCAACATTATCACCAGCGCCTCCGGCTCTTCCTTTTTCATCCGATTAAGGGTCTCTATACCGTCCAACTTTGGCATCATTAAATCCAATAGCACCACATCCGCCCCCTCCTTTCTGAATAGGTCCAGACCTTCCTCCCCATCCTCAGCCGTCAAAACGCGGTATTGATGAAACTTCAGTCTCTCAGCCAAGAGACTTCTTATCTGGGGATCATCATCCACGATTAGGATTTTCTCATGTGACATAGGTATCTCCTATTTTATCTACCCCCAAGGGGGCCAGAGTCCCAACTTGTATCAACTTTGCGGTAAGGTGAAGCTGAATTTGGCACCTTTGCCTATGCCGGAAACCGGGCTTTCCACCTTGATCTCCCCCCCGTGTAATTGCACTAAGTTCCTTACAATATCCAGACCAATGCCCAGTCCTTTTTCTTTTACCTTCCCGGCGGGTGTAACCTTATGAAATCTTTCGAATATCTTATCCAAGTTCTCTGCTTGTATCCCCACCCCGTCATCGATGACCGAAATCTCCGCCATCCTCTCCTTCAATCTTTTGGCTGAGACTATAATCTCTCCTCCGGAGTCGGTGTATTTTATGGCATTATCCAGCAAGTTAAGCATAATTTGCATTAAACAATGCCGATCGGCAAAGACGAAAATGCCTTCAAGTCCGTCGGTTAAGAGTCTTATACTTTTTTTCTCTGCGAGAATTTTCGCGATATCGCAGGCTCCCCCTACCACCTGAGCTAAGGGGAGGTTCTCCTTGTTCAATGTCATCCTTCCCGATTCGCTCATCGACAAGGTCAGCAGGTTGTCTATCATCCGGGAAACGTGTATGGCGCTCTCCTGGATCAAAAGCAAATTCCTTCGGTTCTCCTCCGGGACCTCGCCGCAGACCCCTTTCAGCATGTTGTCCACGGAAAATCGGATGGCGGTTAAGGGGGTCCGCAGGTCGTGGGAGACGTTGGAGATGAATTTGGTTTTAAGCTGGTTCAGCTCCTCCCATTTTTCCTTTTCCAGTTGTTCGGTTAAAATCCTACCACGCATTTTCATATTCTGCAAAGACCGGCTTACCTCCTGTACCATCAGGGAAATCAGCTCCACATCATCCGCAGAATATCTAAGCTCCGATTTCTTGCTGCCGAGTAAAAGCCATCCGAATTCCTCTTCCTTTTCTATTAAGGGGTAACATAGCCGGATATCAAATTTCTTCAGCATCTTATTTTCAGACAAGATCGGCAGATTTTCCAAAACCGTCGCCCCCTTAGCTCCCATAATTTCCCTGCTCTTAAAAATGTCTGGAGATAAATTCATCTTCTCGGTTTCTATCTTCTCTCTTTCCTCTCTGGAAAAACCGATGGATTTGGCTATCCGGAATCCTTCCAAGTCGTCTTCCTTAATAAATATCATTACCCGCTTAACCGCCAAGAGGAGATCGATTCTGCTGAAGAGCAGATCCAAAAGTTCATCCAGGGTAAAGGCAACGCTTACCTTGTGGGTAAACTCGTGAATAGCTTTTCGGTAATCGTATCTGACCCGGTAGAAAGTTTTATCCACCAAAACTCTTATTCGATTTTTTGCCGGAGTAAAAGCTACCGCCGCTGCTAAGGTTGCCAGGATGGGAAACAGGCTTCCTTGATAACCGGTAAGCTTGTGGGCGATCTCACCCAAAAGACCAACCACAAAAAGATATATGCCCACAATAAAGCCGGTCAGAAGGGAATAAACCAAGCTCCGGTTTATGACTACGTCTATGTCCATGGTCTGATACTTCATGATGGAGAAGGCAAAGGATATCGGGATCAACAAAATGAACAGGGACTTTATAACCTCCGGAATCAAGGTCCGACCGACCAAGATGTTAGGGATGGTGACCAAGAAAAGAAAAGGAAAACTCCCCACCGCAATTCCCCAGAATATCCATCGGATTTTCCTCTTTTCCTCCAGGAACTCCAGTTTCCTGTAGGTTCTATAAAGTGCGAAAAGGCCTAAGAGGACATAAATGACCAAATAGACGCGAAAGAAAAGAAAAAGAGTTTGGAACGCCTGGAACCATGAGACGGAGCTCTCGTAAATCGATCTCCAGTAAAATAACTCCATCAGGGCAATGAGAGCTATACTGGGTAGATATGCCGAATAGATAATGGTGCTGCTCTGGGTGGGGATTTTTTCCTCCCGGGGGAAGAGGACTGAGAAATGAAAGAAAAGAGCCGGAAGGAAAGTGTAAGCGATGATCTGAGTAGTGGGCAGGATAAAATCAATCTCCCTCGGACCAAAGGGGAAGCCCGCACGGGGTATAAGCAAAGTTAGGGACAAGGATAGAGAGGAGGCCAAGTAAACCTTGACCATTTGGCTTTTGGGTTTTTTCAAAAAAACGAAAACCCCCATCACCCAGGTGAAAAGCCCCGCTAGGAAATTGATTACTAGAAACAACCAGTCGTATTCTCTTTCCAAAGCAATCTTTAAATCAAACTTCTCTCCACCTCTTTGTACTGTCAGGTTGACTGTTTGTCCGATTCGCTTTTGCCCGATATAGAAATTCAAATCACTTCTGCTGCGTATCAGATTCTTGTTGATCTCCAAAAGAAGATCACCACTTTGAAGTCCGGACCTTTTGACCTCATCCCCAGAAATTTGACCTACCCGGATGAATCCATTATGCTTCTCGGAAGTGATCTTAATCTCGGGTTGTTCACTCAACCTGACAGTACCCCAGAGCCCCAAAAGCAGGCAGAGTAAAGCCATAAGAAGAAAAAGAGTGGTTGATTTTCTTTCTTTAGCAGCCATTCTATAGTTATCTGAGCAGATGTAAGATACTGCTGAAAAGGTAAATTAATTCAGGAACGAAATATTATCACCTAAATCCCGAGAAGGCTGGTCAATTGTAAAATAATCCTCAATTTCTTGGACTGTCAAGGGAAATGTTCTTGCATACTTTAATCGCAGTTATGCTTTTTTGAGGTTTAGATGTGGAGTAAACTTACCACCCGACATGAGATGAGGAGTATATTTCTCGATTTACTCCTTAGCTGGAAAGACACTGAAACGTCGGAGCTAGATTAAGTGTGATAGATTGGAGATTTTCTACAGTCTTAAGGTGTAGAATAAATTACCACCGGGTGTGTGTCATGAATTAAATATATTGATGGTTAATGACTTGGAAGCTGAATGCAGAGATGTCGAGGGTTTGCAAAAACATGGCTAAACTGATATTTATTGAATCAGAGAGGGGAGCTTGGGGTGGTGGTGTAACCAGAGGTTTTGATAAGTGGTCTCCGAAGATTGTTTCAGCTTTATTTCAATTGGGCTTGGGTTTTCGTGGGTCATGATGGTTTATTGCAAAGATATTAACTTTTTGTCTTTCTTTGTAATAGCCTACCTGACAACGGATTAGATCAAGTCACCACAGAGGGTTCGAATCCTGTTTCCCGCTTTTTTATTGGCTGGATCTAAATAGATTCTTACTTTTTATAGTAATTTATTTCATCTTCTTCAAAGCCTTCCCATCGCTAATTCTTCGCTCATCCATTGTGACGTTATAAGCTGATTGAATTGATAAACCGTGATAGAAATACCGATAGAAGATCACAGAGACTTCCATCTTTCCATCGGTTATTCTAAGTTCTTCCCGGTCGCCTGTCCAAAAACAGCACAATCTGCTATTGGAATTTCATGTCGCTCAGATTTGGCTGTTTACGTTCCGATCTATTCTAATGGAGGGATAGAAAAGGCAGCTTTAGCCTGGAACTCTCTTATAAGTGATTTTCTGAAGCTGAAAGATCGCAAAAGGTCGGTCTGATCTCTGCAGCTTTTTATATGCTTATCGTTTGCGATGACTGTCTTTTCTCTAAGAGTGGTTCTGTCATTTGACCTAAGTACCATAGACTTTGTGAAGGAGGCAGGCATGTTGGAACCAACGAAAATAGCCAGATACACTGTGCTGATCTTTTTACTCTTATTTGTGATGGTTTCGATTTCTTCTGCTGCAGGGCTTTCCCGTGCCGATATCGACTCCTTGCGAAAACAGGGAGAGATCGAGGGTTGGACCTTCACCGTGGGTGAGAACCCGGCTACTGTGTATTCTTTAGCCGAATTGTGCGGGATGAAGGCACCGGACAATTGGTGGGTGGGAGCAAAGTTCAATCCCTCCATTTCCTCCAAAAGTCTGCCGGCTGCTTTCAGCTGGTGCGACTCCGGAGGATGCACTCCGGTAAAAAATCAGGGTTCTTGCGGGAGCTGTTGGGCTTTCAGCACGGTGGGTGCGCTGGAATGCAACATCAAGATCAAGGACAAGGTAACGGTTGATCTATCCGAGCAGTGGCTGGTCTCGTGCAACTCCGACGGTTGGGGCTGCGGCGGAGGATGGTGGGCGCACGATTATCACCAGTGGAAGACCGATCCCTGCGGCGGAACCGGCGCGGTTCTGGAATCCAACTTCCCCTACACCGCTTCCGATGCCTCCTGCAACTGCCCTTATACGCATAACTATCTTATACAAGACTGGGGTTTCGTCGGCAGCAGTTACGGTATACCGCCGGTAAGCTCCATTAAGCAGGCCATCATAGATTATGGTCCGGTCTCCGTTACGGTCTACGCCAATTCTGCAATGCAGGCTTACACCGGCGGTATATTCAATGGTTGTGCCACCGGGGATATAAACCACGGTGTGGTTCTGGTCGGCTGGGACGATAATCAAGGAACCGGTGGTGTTTGGATAATGCGCAACTCGTGGGGTTCGGGATGGGGCGAGGGGGGTTATATGCGAATACCATATAACTGTTCCAGCATAGGCTATGCCGCCTGCTACGTGGTTTATGCCGGCACGGCTATGCTAAAGATCAGCCTTCCGAATGGTGTTCCGGAGATCATAACCCCCGGTAAACCAGACACCATCACGGTTCAAATCGAGGAAATCGGTGACTCATACGTTCCGGGTTCCGGTCTTTTACATTACCGCTACGATGGTGGTTCTTATCTCACTTCTGCTTTAACGCACTTAAGCGGCGACCTGTATAAAGCCATTCTGCCGTCGCCGGACTGCGACGACCAACCGGAATACTACTTCAGTGCCCAGGGAGCCACCTCCGGGGTAACATATAGTCCGTCCGATGCTCCTGCCACCGTTTACTCCTCGCATGTCGGAGAGCTGACCATGGTGTTTGCCGACGACTTTGAAACCGATCTCGGATGGAGCGTGCAAAACGATCCCAATCTTACCGATGGCGCCTGGAACCGGGGCGTTCCGGCCGGAGGCGGCGAGCGTGGCGACCCGCCTGCGGATTTCGATGGCTCGGGCAGTTGTTATCTCACGGATAACGTGTATGGTAACTCGGACGTGGACGGCGGAATTACCTGGCTGGTCTCACCTTCGCTGGATCTGAGTGCCGGTACAAACGCCATGGTCCATTACGCTCTATGGTATACCAACAATTTTGGAAGCAGTCCTAACAGCGATCTTTTTAAGGTTTATGTCTCCAACAACAATGGTACCAGCTGGACTTTGGCCGAAACCATCGGACCGGCTACCTCATCCGGCTGGACGGAACATAGCTTTATGGTTGATGATTTCGTCGTCCCCACCAGCCAGGTCCGGGTTCGTTTCGAAGCCTCGGATCTAGGTGACGGCTCTGTGGTAGAGGCAGGTATTGACGATTTTGACGTTTCGTTTTTGTTTTGCGGAAATGGGTCGCCTACTGTTTTCAATATTCCCGACACCGCCATCTTCGAAGGGGGCAGCTTCCCTCCCGTAAACTTGGACGATTATGTGAATGATCCCAACGATGATGATTCGGTCATGATCTGGTCGCATCGGGGACAAGTGGCGTTGCTGGTTGTTATAACTGATCGGGTGGCTACCATAACTCCACCCTCACCCGGCTGGAAAGGCTCCGAAACCATCTGGTTTAAGGCTTGCGATCCTGGAGGACTGTGTGATTCCAATCAAGCTACTTTTACTGTCATCGCATTTAATGACACGCCTGTGGTCTTGGATATTCCAAATCAGACTGTCGCGGAGAATGTCAGCTTCGCTTCGATCAGCTTGGATAACTACGTCAATGACCCGGACAACCATGATTCAACCATGAGCTGGACTCGTCGGGGTCAAGTTCATTTATCGGTAAATATAATTAATCGTGTGGCTACCATAACCTCACCCGATTCGGAGTGGAATGGCTCCGAGACCATCTGGTTCAAGGCTTGCGATACCGGTGGTCTGTGTGATTCCAATCAAGCCACCTTCACCATTACCCGGGTGAACGATCCGCCCAAAGTCGCTGACATCCGCGACACCACCGTCACCGACGGAGAGAGTTTCGGTTTGATCTATCTGGATAATTATGTTACCGATCCGGACGATAATGATTTAGGCATGATCTGGACACATCGGGGTGAAGCGGAGTTATCGGTTGTAATAACGAATCGGGTGGCATCCGTAACTGCACCCGATCCGGAGTGGAATGGTTCCGAGACTATCTGGTTCAGGGCCTGCGATCCTGGCGAGCTGTGCGATTCCAATAAAGCTACCTTCACCGTTACGGCATTCAATGACACGCCGACGGTCTCGGACGTTCCCGATCAGATCATCGGGGATAATGGCGGCTTTACTCCCATCAGTTTGGACAACTACGTACAAGATCCGGATAATCCTGATTCAGTCATGACCTGGACTCATTGGGGCGAGGTGGAGTTGCTGGTCGATATAACCGGTCGGGTGGCTACCATAACCGCTCCCGATTCGGACTGGAACGGTCTCGAGACCATTTGGTTCAAAGCCTGCGATCCGGCGGGATTGTGCGACTCCAACCAGGCAGGCTTCACCGTATTGGTGTCGGGTGTTACCGATGAAGACTCCTCACTCTCCGGACCTTTTGTTTTCCTTTTGAATCAAAATCATCCCAATCCTTTCAATCTGCAGACCAATATCACCTACAGCGTATCGACGCCGGGCCAGGTTAAGTTGACGATTTACGACCTTTTAGGCAGGAGGGTGAGGACGTTGGTAGACGAGAATCAAACAGCGGGAGAAAAATCCCTCGATTGGGACGGCAGGGACGACAAAGGCAACACCGTTGCCAGTGGGATTTATTTCTATAAAATCGAAGCAGGAGAGTTCACGGAGACGAAGAAGATGATGATATTGAAATAGTCGATAGACCAGCGGAGCAGAGGTGGTGGATGGGGTATTGGAATGGCTCGGAGTGGTATTAAGATCTGTTTCCGGGATTATGGTGGATACCGCTTCACTCCATCGGATGGACCTCAAATCAGAAGCATCTTATCCGGATTGCTTTTTATCCTTGGGAACGAACTCTATGGAAATCGAATTCACGCAATGTCGGGTGTTTTTCATCGTCAGTCCTTCCCCCATAAAAACGTGCCCCAGATGAGCCCCGCATTTTGCGCACTGGATTTCGGTTCGGACACCGTCCGCATCCGGAACTCTTCTGATCGCCCCTTTGATTTCATCATCGAAGCTGGACCAGCCGCACCCGGAATCGTGTTTATCTTCAGATCTATATAGGGGCGTATTGCATCTTTTACAGATATAGATGCCCGGTTGGAAGTGTTTATAGTATTTGCCGCTGAATGGCCTTTCGGTCCCTTTATGAAGGATAACCCTTTCTTCTTCCGGCGTAAGCTCATTTAGGTTCATAGTTTCAGCCTAATCCCATTGGACAATCTGATAAAACCTCCGTATGTTAATAGATACGTTCTTGACCCAGGAAGTCTTTAGCACTAAAGACACAGGAAGAAGGGTGTGTTGATTAATTTAATGTCACCATACAGTAAAAAACTCTATTTACGACCATTGTTTTTTTCTAATCTTAGACCTGACCAGAAAAGTTTCGCGTTATAGTTTCGGCAAAACTCTTTTAAGACCAAGGAGAAGGGATGATTGATTTAAAAGGCAAGGTCGGTTTAATTACCGGGGCATCCCGGGGTATCGGGAAAGCCTCAGCTCTAATGCTGGCACAAGCAGGGTGTGATCTGGCGATAAATTACTGCCATAACGAGAAAGATGCTGAAAAGGTGGCTAAGAGTGCCGAGAAGCTTGGAGTTAAAGTTAAAATATATCATGCCGATGTTTCCAAAAAACGACAGGTGGATGAAATGGTGGCTGGTGTGGTTAAGGAATTGGGCAAAATCGAAATACTGGTGAATAATGCCGGCATCTGGAAATATGCGGCTATCGATCAGATGAGCGAGGAGCAATTGAGGGAAACCATAGAGGTGAATCTGAATGGTACCTTCTATCCCATAATCGCATGCGTCCCCTACATGATAAAACAGAGATGGGGGAATATCATCAATATCTCATCTACCGCCGGACAGAGAGGTGAGCCTTATCATTCACATTACAGCGCTTCCAAGGGAGCCATCATCAGCCTGACCAAGTCTCTGGCGGTGGAGCTGGCGCCGTATAATATCAGAGTAAATTGTGTCGCTCCCGGCTGGGTGGACACCGATATGAGCCACCCCTCTTTGGTAGGAGTAGATAAGGAGAAGATCCTGCATGTGATTCCAATGGGAAGGGCGGGCACCGCCGAAGAGATAGCCGGAAGCGTTTTGTTCTTGGCATCGGAACTTTCCACCTTTATCACCGGAGAGATAATCAACGTCAATGGGGGAGCGGTGTTGTGTGGTTGAGTTCTGATATTAATGGTATTAATTAACTTTGCCCGATGGTTGAAAATGATCTGGTTGAGGAATTGATCACAGGAAATTCCCTTTCCCTCCCCAACTTTATTTAAAGTATCCAAAACATATTCCTGGTTGATACTATAAATCTCAGTGGTTCTATCGTAAAGTAAATAGCAATATAGCAACATGGAAGGTGGCACCAAGAATCATATGGAATTCTGGCTGAGATAATAAAAAAAGGTTTAATCATATGGGGCTGGGTGTCCCCCTTGCCTTTTGATCACCTCCTTTACCGGGAATCGATTTCGATGAAGATTAAGTCATATCTGTTCTTCTTAGTTACGGTTGGATTATTTCTATTATCCACCTTTGCCCTTAGTCGGGGGCAATGTCCGGAACAAATCAACGACAGCGGAATATGTGACACTCTGCACCTCGAAGTTGCTCCCCATGACGTTTTCTTTACCGGTCCGGGGTATTTATCCCGCGTCCTTCTGCAGATTACCCGGGATAATCCGAATCTTTCGGATTCCATCGCCGGCATGGTTTTTCCTTTTTGCTTCACCCATAGCAACCCGACCAAGTATTGCAGTTTAAGTTATTACTGGAACAATTCCACCAGCTTCAACAACCCCAGAAACATCTTCCGACACTTCCCAACGGAGGAAGACACCATCCACAACTGGATGATGGATCTATATCAAAGGGAGAATGGGGAAGAATGGAACTTAATCGATCTCAACTTGAACGGAATTTCCCATTTCTGGCTCGCCTTGATACCGTTTGGAATAGAGGATGCGAAATTCGGCTCCTCCAGCCGAACACTTTTAGCCACCTTAACCTTCAAGGTAGAAGATACCATGACCGTCTGCCTGGATTCGTGTTTCTGGCCCCCCTCCAGTCGTCTCAAGCTCATCCGATCCGATGCCCTGGCTTATATTCCCCGACATAACTTGCCTTATTGTTTTACCGTCAGACCCTGGAATGCCCCGAGAATTCTGCATACCTCCCCAACTAAAAACCAGCTGAACGTTTCGTCATCCTCCGACATCTCGGTGACGTTCGATACCACCATGAATGGTATGACCATAAACCATTCTACCTTTATGGTCTATGCCAGATCAACCGGGAAACATCTTGGGACGATCAGCTACGATAGTCTTACTAAGACAGCTAACTTCCAACCTTCAAGCGATTTCATAGCGGGAGATATGGTAACTGTGATTTTGACTTCGGATATCCTGGCATCGGATGGAACTCCAATGAAAAAAAGTTATAGCTGGTCTTTCACCATAGCGGCTAGTTATGGTGGAGGTACTTTTACGCCACAATCCACCATTCCGGTAGGAGATGAACCCCAGTCCGTCTTCGCTGCTGACCTGGATAAGGATGGGGATATAGACTTGGCTGTGGCTAATGCCAATTCCGATAACGTCTCGGTTCTTTTGAATCAGGGGAAAGGCGTCTTTTATCCCGATTCCTCCTATCCGGCTGGCGACCAACCTTGGAGCATTATGGCTGCCGATTTGGACGATGATGGTTACCTGGATCTGATAACTGCAAATTCGAATTCCAATAACGTTTCGATTCTATTGAACCGGGGGGACGGCACATTCGCCCCGCATTCGGATTATCCCGTTCGATCCCAGCCTCACTGCGTTGCGGCAGCCGATCTCAATGGCGACGGCAAGCTCGATCTGGCCATAGCCAATGCGGGCACTGGCGATGTCTCGATTCTGCTGAATCAGGGAAATGCCGTCTTCGCGCCACCATTGGTTTTCCCGGTGGTTGATTACCCGACCTCAATGTGTGTAGGTGATATGGATAAGGATGGCGACTTTGACATTGTCACCGCCAATGCCCTCACCGATCAAATTGCCGTTTTAAGCAATAACGGTGATGCAACCTTTGCCCCCTGCCTGCTCTATCCCGCAGGTATAGGTCCGTATTCGGTGGTGGTTGTCGATTTGGATGGTAATGGTGCCCCGGATCTGGTAGTGGGACACGGGAGCCCTGTTCCCTCTAAAGTTATTACCATATTGCTGAACAACGGTGACAGCACCTTTTCTTCACCTTCATCTTATTCGGTGGGGAATTCACCTCTTTCAGTCTGGGCTGCCGATATGGATGCAGATGGTGATCTGGACATAGCAACCGGGAATTCAGAGGACGATAACCTGTCTTTTCTCTCCAACCATGGTAACGGAACCTTCAGTTATAATTCGGTCTTTCCGGTAAGTGACTACCCTTCCGCTCTCTTTTCGGCAGACTTGGATGGGAATGGATCTATGGATTTGATCGCCACCAACCGTGATTCGGACAACCTTACGATACTCCTGAATTTCGTTCGGGGCGACATCAATGGAGATGTGGTTATCAATATCGGGGATATGGTTTACCTGTTGAATTATCTGTACAAAAACGGACTCCCGCCTTATCCTTTGGCAGCCGCAGACGTCAACTGCGATGGAGCGGTCAATGTCGGCGACGTGATATATCTGATCAATTACCTGTTCAAAGGTGGAATTCTTCCCAATTGTTAGTATTTCCTCATTTGACCAAAAATCCTCTAACCTCAACTCATTTTTTAGATTTTACACTGGTTTTTCTTGACTTTTTTAATTTTTGAGTTATACTTATATAAGTTATGATTATAACCGTTAAAGGAATAACTCACCTTATAACCCGAAAGGATAAGCTGATGCTAAACCCAATTGCTAAGGAGTTTAAGCAGGTAATGCTGTTGTTGTTGTGGCTGGTGATGGGAGGGATGGTATCAACTGCTGCTGTTTGGGGATACCAACCGGTTCTTTCCCCAGGTGAAGTCAGTGTTACCATACCCATGGGAACCTATGAGATTAAGGCCACCGCGTCGGGAAGTGAGATTTATCTCGAAGATTTTGGCCGGCTTTCGGTTCCGGGAAAGCCCAATCTTCCCTCCAGGATCTTCTCCATTGCTATCCCGCCTGGAGCAGAAGTGGCTCAAATCCAATTTGATCAAGGTGAGGGAGTGGTGCTTTCCGGAACCTATCAAATTCCCCCCACTTCTCTGGTACGGGTAGTGGGACAAGAAAATTCTTTGTTTTATGAACGGGATAAACAGACCTATGAACAAAACTTGAAATCGGTTTACTCAAGCGACGATCCGTATCCGGAATCAGTGGGGGAAATGGTTCGAACTGCCGGCTATAGAAAGTACAACTTGGTGGACGTGCAAGTGACCCCTTTCTCCTATCACCCGTTATCCGGACAATTGACCTTTTATCCCCAACTCACCGTTAAGATAAACTATACTTTCCCCCGTGACTTCGATCCCAAAGATATCATGATCGATGATCTTCCCCGGACCGAGCAAACCGCCAAGCAGATCGTCTTGAACTACGATCAGGCTCAAGGCTGGTATCCCGCCGGTACCAAAGGGAAAGAAAGCTACGATTTCGTGATCATCACTTTGGATGCCCTGACCTCTTCGGTTACCCCCCTGGTGGACTGGGAGACCGGCAAAGGGAGAAGCGTCAACGTGGTAACTACCTCCTGGATCAATTCCACTTATACCGGCTACGATCTGGCTGAGAAAATAAGAAATTTCTTAAGAGACAAATATCCTTCAGGTCAATGGGGCATTGAAGATGTGCTTTTGGTGGGTCATTACGATGACGTGCCCATGCGCCGCTGCTGGCAGGATCTGGGATATGGAAAACCGGAGACAGATTTTTACTATGCCGAGCTTTCCCTTCCGGACAATCAGTCTTGGGATTCTAATGGGAATCACCGCTGGGGTGAAAACTCCGATAATATTGATTTTTATAACGAGGTGATAGTGGGAAGAATCCCCTGGAGCACCCCTGCCACGGTTCTGCACATCTGTCAAAAGTCGATAGCTTACGAGCAGAATGACGACCCGGCATATAAGAAAAACATTTTACTTTTGGGTGCTTTTTTCTGGGATGATACTGATAATGCCGTCCTGATGGAAAGAAAGGTGAATCGGCCGTGGATGTCGTCTTGGACCAAGACCCGTATGTATGAGCAGGGTCATTCTATGTATATCATGGATTATAACCTCACCTATAATAATGTTAGAACGGTCTGGTCATCTAATCACTTTTCTTTCGTGAACTGGGCCGGACATGGTTCACCGTACGCCAGTTACATATTATACTCAACGGGCGAGGCATTTGTCTCCACCTCCACCTGTTCCTACCTAAATGACGACTATCCCGCTATTTGTTTTGCGGACGCTTGCAGCAATTCGGACACCGATGCCCTGAACATAGGACAAGCTATGCTGCAGCAAGGTGCGGTGGGCTTTGTGGGTGCCACCAAAGTGGCTTATGGCATGCCGGCCTGGCATGATTCACTGAATGGATCCAGTCAGTCGTTGGATTACTTTTTCACCACCTATGTCACTTCCGGAAATCTAACTCAGGGTCAGGCACACCAGCAGGCTTTGAGGACCATGTATACCAAGAACCTGTGGTATAGCCTGAAGTATGAAACATTCGAATGGGGAGCTTTATGGGGAAACCCGGATTTGGGAATGGCTCCGGTCATTACCAACTATCCGCCTGAGGTTCCGCCGCAACCCTCCGGACAGATTGTGGGTCAACCGGGAATAGATTATGATTTCTCCAGCTACACTACTGATCCGGATCAGGATAGTTTGTTCTACCAGTTCTCCTGGGGTGACGGGATCAGCGATTGGATCGGACCCTACCCATCCGGAGATACCTGTACCACATCCCATACTTGGAACAACTCGGGAAGTTATAATGTCAAAGTCAAAGCCAAAGACATACATGATCGGGAATGCAACTGGTCCGATTCCCTGACCATCCAAAGATATATCAGCGGAGATTGCAACGATGATAGAATTATAGATGTAGGTGATGCGATATATCTTATTAACTATCTTTATAAAATGGATGTAGCACCGAATCCCCTGATGGCTGGTGATGTTACCTGCGATGGGAAAGTGGACATCTCAGATGTGGTCTATCTTCTGAATTATCTTTTTAAGGGAGGAACGGCTCCAGTCTGTCAATAAATCTTACCCCCCCACTCCCCCTCTCCATTTCATGGGGAGGGGATACGGGGTGGGAGAGGTTAAGTTTTACAGCTCCAAGGAAACAAAGTACAAAGCCCTGTTTCGTTCAATCAGTAAAATAGTTCTATCTTTACTTCGTAACTGGCTTATCAATTTTTCAAACTCGTCCACATTGAGAGTGGGGTGATCCCCGATCTGGCGGATCACGTCACCAACCTGCAATCCGGCTCTATAAGCGACGCTACCTTTTTCTATGGCGGTGATCGCTACTCCCCGCGGATCGGAGAGCCCAAGTTGTCGGGCAACGGATGAGGTGATTTCCGTAACGGTCGTGCCCAGCTTGCTTTGGGAACCCTTGCTGGCACCGGCAGGAAGTGTTTGGGGTGAAAGTTTTACGTTCATCTCTTTACCGTTGCGGAAAAATCCAATGTCTAAGCTTTGATCCGCTCTGGCCAAATAGCTTAAATCCTCCCAGTCGCTGATGTTTTTGATCCTCTGGTCGTCCACTCTGAATATCACGTCTTTTCTTTTTAATCCTGCCTTTTGAGCGGGACTCTCTTCTTCCACGTCCGATATGATGACCCCCTCGGATTTCTTTAAATTTAAGTTCAAAGCCAGGGCTGAATTTACCTCCTGGACTCTAAGACCGATCCAGGTGGGAGTTACTCCGCCGTGCTTGATCAAATCCGAAAGTATCGCCTTGGCCCGATTGATCGGTATGGCAAAGCCGATTCCCTCCGAGCCGCGGCTGGTGGTGAAAATAAAAGTGTTGATCCCGATTACTTCCCCGGATGCATTCACCAGCGGTCCACCGGAGTTTCCCGGATTTATGGCAGCATCGGTCTGGATCATCTTGCGGTATATCTGCACCTGTCTCTGTTCCCGCTTGATGTCCCGATTAAGCGCACTGATCACCCCCACGGTAACTGAAGGATTGGGATCGTCTAAAAGATACCCAAAGGGATTGCCGATGGCGATAGCCCATTCCCCGATAATCAGATCGTCGGAATTACCTAAAACCACTGCCGGGAGATTCTTGGCTTCGATTTTTACCACCGCCAGATCGGAAGCTTCATCCATTCCCACCACCTCTCCTTCGTATTCATCACCGGTGGTTAAGGTCACCTTCAACTGATCTGCCCCGTTTACCACGTGAGCATTGGTTAATATGTACCCCTCTGGATTTATGACAAATCCGGAGCCTATACCATATACCTTCTCCTTGTATTCTCTCGGGCGGAAGAAGCTCCCCCAGAAATCGTCAAAAAACTGATCCCCGAAGGGGGAAAAGAAAGGTTGTTCTCGGACCACCCTCACCTGGACCACGCTGATGGAGACCACCGTTGGACCCACCTTCTGGGCCGCCTGGACTATGGCGTTCTGGCGGGAATTGGCGATCTCCTCCTGCACCGCCGCTGCAGTCCTCACCATGGAGGGAACGACCGGAGAGGTTGTTATTTCTGATGAACCGGAAGGTCCCGCGGAAAAATGCGGATGGAAAAATCCAAAAGCGTAAAGCAAAATCAAAACGACAGCCCCTACCATTATCCCCAATATGATTGAGAAAAATACCACTCCTTTTCTTTCGCTTAATGAAGTCGACATTTTCAGATCCTCTTCTGGCTCATACTAAGAGGTCGGGAAACTGAATGAATTGAACACGTTTCCCGACCATTAAAGGAATATTATGATTAAGCTTTTTTTTGTAAATAAGAAGGTTTACACTCCCCGGCTTCATCCGATTTTATTCTAACGGCGGATGCAAACCATTTCTATTTCTCCTCCCTCTCGTTGGTATCAATATACTTCTCCGGTTCTTCTTCAAATTTCTGCTTGCAGCTTCTATCGCAAAAATAAAACGTTTGGCCATTATATACGGTTTTGAAACGAGCGTTCTTCTCATCTACCTCCATCAGGCAAATCGGATCTAACACCATAATTGCCTCCTTCCCGAGGTTTCGTTCTCCCGACTTCGATCAGCGCTGACAAGTCCTTGTTTTAAACTGCTTATCATCCTGAGAAAATCGAGGTGCCGAACCGCGACTGTAAAAGGTTAGTGGGTTTGAAAATCTCAGCTCGCACCGGCTTTACCAAGCTGCCTTGTTCTACTATTAATATACAAAATTATTGGAAAGAAGTTTCAGGAGAGAATGGGCTCTTATATTGATCGATGGGGGCATCGTCTCATTCCCAATCCGTTGGTTTCGCAGGTTTTAACTACCACATCCGCTTTTTTGTTCTCTGTTTTACGGCTCAGGCTTAAAAGGATGTGAGATCCTACACCCGTGGTAGAAACCAGTTTCCTGAGTTGGGAAGGATCATCAATCTGTTTTCCGTTAAAGCTCAGAATCCTATCTCCTGGAATCAAACCAGCTTTATAAGCGGGACTACCTTCGATCACCTTGGTCACTAGCACTCCCTCTTCAGCTGTACCCATTTTCTCACACTTACCCGGCTCGGTATTGCAGTATATCCCGATCCAGGCCCTTTCCACCTTTCCTCCCTTTTGGAGCAATTCCGATACTCGCAGACAGGTTTTTGCCGGGAGGATAAAGATCACTCCGTTTTCCTCCTTGGGTTTTCCCTCGGTTAAACCCAAAAGCTCTCCCTTACGGTTGAAGATAGGAGTTCCTCCGTGGTAGGGGACTACCGGACCGTGCCAGATCATAAGACTCTCATCGTAAGCATCCGAACCCCCAATCCAGGATTTGGTAATGGTTCCCATGCTGACATCCAGGCCCTTGGAGTAATCCGTATTACCTAAAGCAATGCCCAGAGTACCGTTTTCTATCTCCTCCTGGGGTACGATACGAGTGGGTTTGAGCGCATTAGCCTCTACCTGTATTAGGCTGACGTTGGTTTCAAAATCACAGAACATGCCCACGATCTTATCGTCGTTGATCACCCGACCATCCTGAAGCTTTAGAGTAACGTTATCTGTGTTGGTGAGGATGTTCTCCGTGGTGAGAATAAAACCCCCGTTTAGGATTACCCCCGAACCGAATTTAACCTCTCCGGAGCTCTCGTTTTTAGCCATGATCGAGACCACCGAAGGTCCTGCCTCTTTCGTCACCCGGGCTAAATCCTCTTCCAAGCTTTGAAGAGAACCTTTGCCGCATCCCCCCAAAAGAATCGCCATCCCGCAAAGCCACAGAATGAATCCGGTTTTTTTCTTGTTTAGCGTCATTTTTGAAAAAACATTACCAATTCTCAATCGCTTTCCTTCTCCCTTATAAATGAATGAACCTCATGGCTTTTACGTTGCAGATCTTTGGCATTAACTCTTAACTTTAAAATCTCTTCTCGCCACTCTTTGCTACTTCCCTTTCAACGTATAGATGGTTACCCCGCCGTCATCTACCGCAGAAAGCAACCCTCCTTCATAGATCACCAAATTGTTGCTGAAAGCCTCCGCCCTTCGAGGAGAAAGAAAACCCGGTAGAATGCTCAGAGCGATAAGGATAACCAGGACAAATGAAAACACGTAGGCGGGAACCGGACCAAACACCGGCGTGCGGATTAAACTGGACCACTGTTCCACTTCAGCCCATAACCTTCTCCATAAGGGCATGGCTGGAATCCTGAGTTTCAAATCCACCCGGTAATCCTTCCAGAAATCCTCCGATTCCTCGAAGGTAAGGGTCTCTCTTAATACCTGCATGGAGTTTTGTAGGAGGGAAAATTCGTGGAAACAATCGGGGCAGGTCTGGAGATGCTCATCCAGTTTTTCTTTTTGGGGCAGGTCCAGATCGGCATAACAACAAACCAATTTTAGCGCCTTTCTACACTTCATGTTTTATCCCCATCTTTTTTAAGATTTGTGGATGATGTCTAGAAAGTTCACTCCTCAGTTTTGATCGGGCTCTGTGTAAATACCATCTCACCGTTGCCTGCGGCATGCCGGTTATTTGAGCAACCTCCTTTATATCCAATCCTTCCAGATCTCGTAGGACGAACACCGCTTTCTGTCTGGGATTCAAGTTGGTCATCGAATCGTCGATCGCCCACTTGATCAGACTTCGCTGGTAGATCCTCTCTACATCCTGCTTCTTCTCCTTCAGCTCACCGAAGATGTTGTCCAAAAGCTCGTGCTTGTGCTTTTTGTGCTTCCGTATGAAATCTATGGAAGCATTTATGGTTATGCGATAAAGCCAGGTGGAGAGCTTCTTGGTGGTGTCAAAATTGACCAGGTTTTGGTAAGTCTTAACGAAAACTATCTGGGAGATGTCTTTGGCATCCTCGTAATCACCCACCATCTTGTATGCGATCGACGCCACCTGGGTTTTGTATTTATCCACGATTTGCTGGAAAGCGGACTGATTTCCTTTCTTCGCCTTCTCTATGATCTCCAGCAGATCTTTATCTTCAGCACTTAACTCGACTTCCGCAGAATCAACGGTTGTATTTCTGGAGTCGACATCTTCTTTTTTTTCTTTAGCTACTTTCCGCTCCCCAAACTTGGCTGAGACCATTTTCTTCTTCTCGCTTTCTGATACGATTGATGCCGGAAAACCGTTTGTCGGAGCAATTTCAAACGCTCTTGCGGTTTTCGGTAAATATGCACTCCGCGCTCTGCGGAGCACAACACCGGCATTCAAACTGCACGGTAGTATGTTCAATATGGAACTGATTCGCAAGTTGCAGACGGATTTGATCGAGAATCTTTTGAGCAGAATGAGTGCTCTGTTCGTTTATCACTACATGACAGGATAAAGCCACGTCCCTTGAGGAAACGCTCCAGACGTGCAGCTCGTGCAAATCTTCCACTCCCTCTATCTTTCTTAAAACGGATTCTATTTCCTCTAGTCTCAAATTTCTTGGCACCCCTTCTAAAAGTATGTCAGTGGATTCCCGGATGATCGAGAATGCTCCTCGCAGGATAATTAAACCGATCAAGACGCTGACGATGGGATCTACTATATAGAGCTGGGTAAAGAGCATGATTATGCCGCCTACGATCACACCCACGGAGGCGATCATGTCCCCAAAGACATGAAGAAATGCGCTCTTCACGTTCAAACTGTGTTCGGAAATCCCTTTGAGTTTAAAGAATACCACCAGGTTGATCAAAAGTCCGATCAGGGCGATCGAAAACATCTCCAGGCTTTTCACCGGCATGGGATGGTTGATCCTCTGGTAGGCTTCTATAAATATCCAGACTGCAATCATTAGCAATGTAGCGCCATTTATGGTAGCCGCGATCACCTCCGCCCTGAGATAACCGTAGGTTTTTCTGCGGCTGGCTGGAAGAACAGACAAGGCCAATGCTCCCCAGCTTAAACCCAATGCCAAAACGTCGGCAAAAATATGTCCGGCATCTGACAGAAGTGCCAAGCTGTGGGTTAAAATTCCGCCCACCAGCTCTAAGATGAAAATCCCCATCGTGAGAAACACGACAAATTTCATCTTTCTTATCACATAATGATGTGAATGACCTGTTTCGCTCATTTGATTAAATCCGAAATCAAAACATTGAAAATTAAACCACCCTTATTTCATCGCTCCCGTATATAATTTAACATTTTTTTCAAAAAACACAATAATTATTATTAATTACCCTTAAGGGGATAAACCAGCGATATTATGCGTTTGATTATTATTACGCCCAGCCTCAATCCATCTATAATATTATACAATTCAGATTGACTTTTATTCGCATTTAAAACTGAAACTTGAAATTATGTCTATCCCTAACAGGAAATAACTATGGGGAAATTCCTTAATTATTAATGTCCTTCCTTCTGAAAATGATCTTGAATACTGCGATTTGCAAAACAGCGTGCCTGCCATCTTGCTGAGCAAATGGTCCCCGACGGATTATCTATCGCGTACAAGTTATCCTTGGTATCTTTTTACCAGAATCGAGAGAAGTCGAGGAAGAAGATATTGGTTATGCAGTCAGAGGATTACAATCCAAAATAAGAAGAACAATTCAGGTTGAAGTCGAATATCCCATAAGTAGCGGGCTCTGATACTCCAGGTATCTCGATTCAATATTTATCATCCGTACAAAATTGTCTGTTATTTATTTTCATTTTTCCTCCATCCATCTCCTCTGTTCCATTCGTCACTTCGTTATTCCCAATATATCGAGGATGAACGCATACTCAAATGCCGTATCCTTCAACTCGTCATACCGACCGGTGGCGCCAAAATGTCCCGATTCCATTTTCGTTTTAAGCAGAAGTAGATTCTTATCGGTTTTATAAGCTCTCAATTTAGCAGTCCATTTGGTTGGCTCCCAATACATCACCCGTGGATCATTCAAACCTGCAGTTATCAACATACTGGGGTAATTCTTGGTTTGCACGTTGTCATAGGGGGAGTAAGATCGCATGTAATCGTAATAAACCCTTTCTTGAGGATTCCCCCACTCCTCATATTCGATAACTGTCAGGGGCAGGGACGGGTCCAGCATGGTATTGATGAGATCTACGAAAGGAACGTTAGCGATAACGATTCGGAAGAGGTCCGGTCGCATGTTGGTGGCTGCTCCGATCAACAATCCACCGGCACTGACACCATTGATCACCAATTTATCTTTGGAGGTATATTTCTCGAAAATCAGGTGTTCCGCACAAGAGATGAAATCGGTAAAGGTGTTTTTCTTGTGTAGCAGCTTACCGTCATCATACCAGTATCTTCCCATCTCTCCCCCACCTCGGACGTGAGCGATGGCATAGATGAAACCTCGGTCTATTAAACTCAGATAATTTGATGAAAAACCGGGTTCAGAGCTTAGACCGTAAGCGCCATAACCATACAAATACAGTGGATTTTTACCGTCTTTTATCATTCCCTTTTTGTAAACTAAAGATATGGGGATCATCGTTCCATCGGAAGCTTTAGCATAGATTCTCTCAGATTGATATTGCTGGGGATCATATCCGCCCAACACCTCCTGCTGTTTCCTCAATTCTCTGGTTTTGGTATCCATGTTATAATCGAACACCGACCGGGGAGTGACCAGAGAGGTGTAATCAAACCGGAGCGTAGTGGAATTGAAATCCGGATTTCTCTCCGACCAGAAGGTATACACCGGTTCGGGAAAATCGACGTAATAATCCTCGCTGTCGGTCAGATTCATGATCCGGATTTGCTTCAGTCCCCGCATTCTTTCATACACCACCATATGATTTTTGAAAACGTCGATGCCGTCGATCTTCACCGAATCCTGAGGGGGAACAACCTCCTTCCAGTTGGCTTTGGAAGGATCCTCAACCGGGGTCTTCATCAATTTGAAATTTCTGGCATTATCGTTCGTGACGATATAGAAATCATCACCATGATGGCTGACCGAATATTCCATCTCATGCTGCCGGGGCTGGATCACTTTGAAACTGTCGCTAGGGCTATCTGCATTCAAATAGCGTACTTCGGAGGTGGTCTCGCTCCCCAGGTTGATCAACAGAAATCGCCGGCTTCTGGTCTTCTCTAGGTCGGCTTCAAATGCCTGATCCTTCTCGTGATAAACCAGGAAATCCTCATGTGGATCACTTCCCAGCGAGTGCCGGAAAACCTTATATGGCCTTTGAGTCTCATCCACGATGGTGTAGAAGATGGTATGGTTATCGTTGGCCCACTCTGCGGAATAATAGGTATTCGGGATCTCATCAGTAAGCAGTTTACCGGAACTCAGATCCTGGACATATAGGGTATAATCCTCCGAACCGTTAGTGTCGGCCGAGAAAGCCAAAAGCCGTTGATTCGGGCTGATTTTGAATACTCCGATCTCCAGGTAATCATGCCCCTCAGCCAGGGCGTTCTCATCCAGCAGTATCTCTTCCGGGGCATCCAAGCTACCTTTCTTTCGACAATGAATGGGATACTGTTTCCCCTCCTCCACCCGGGTATAATAATAGTAATCATCCAACCTTTCCGGTACGGAAAGATCGGTCTCTTTTATTCGACTGCGCATCTCCTTATACAGTCGTTCCTGAAGTTGTTCCGTGGGTTTCATCACCACTTCGGTATATTGGTTTTCCGCTTCCAGATATTCCATCACTTCCGGATTGGCTCTTTCCCTTAACCAGAAGTAATTATCCATGCGAACATCTCCGAATAAGGTGTCCGCCTCAGGAATTATCTTAGCGACCGGTGGAAAGATACTTTGTCCCTGAACAAATGCGGGAGTCTCTATAGATATAATGCTAAATAGAAAGATGATTATCCATAAGGCAAAGGGTCTCCTGTTTGTTAACATCTAATACTCCTTTTCTGTTCCCGTCAAATCGAATAGTCACAGATAGCAAGATGGTAGATTATGATTGGATTATTATTGTGTGAGATTTATGAATCAAACAAAACTAAGGTCTTACTGGGATTATATCTTTAACCTTCTTTAATCGAGAAAAATCTAAAATGTCCAAAGAAACCGAACGGGCTCAGAAGTCCTACATTGGGGTATTAAAAGCAAACATTAATACTAGGTAGTCTTTAACTCCGATGTGCAATGTGGACAACGAGTCGCTTTGATAGGGATTACAGACAAACAGTAAGAGCACTCTTTGGTGGTAGGCACTGATGTTGGAGCCTCTTTTTGCCGCTTGAGTTTGTTGATGCTTCGGATAAGAAGAAATATGGCAAAGGCAACGATGACGAAACTAATAATTGTATTCACGAACATTCCATAGTTGAATGTCACCGCGCCTGCTGCTTTTGCTTCAGCCAATGAAGAATAAGGGCCAGCTTTTATTCCCTCTCTTAGAACTATAAAAAGATTGGAAAAATCAACGTTGCCCAGAAGTAAGCCAATCGGTGGCATGATTATGTCGGCGACCAGCGAGGTGACGATGGCTCCAAAAGCTGCACCGATTATTATTCCGACCGCCATGTCGATGACGTTCCCCCGCATGGCGAACTCCTTGAACTCTTTTAACATCTTGCACCTCCTCTGTGATGGGATGTTTCATTCCGTACATCGTGAGCGACAATATAAGTGAATCTATTTCAGAAACACCATCTTTTTTATTTGGGTGAATTCACCCGCTTCCATCCGGTAAAAATAGATCCCACTCGAAACCACCTCTCCCCTATTGTTTTTACCGTCCCAGCTTACCTTCTGGCAACCCGCAGGTGACTTTCCCTCGACTAAATCCTTCACCTTTTGCCCCAGAAGATTATAGATAGTTATCTTAATTTGACTCTCTTGAGGTAGGGAGTACTCTATCACCGTTTCAGCATTGAACGGATTGGGAAAATTCTGTTGCATTGAAAAAGACAAGGGAACGTTGCTCTCCTCATCTGCCACGGCACTGGGATAAACTCCCAGATCACTCAAAGCCCGGTGCAAAAGGGAACACGCCTGCGCCTCTTGTATGAAGTAGAGGGGAAAGTCGAGGAATATCACTTGATAATCACTCCCCAGGTAACGGAAGGCTACCGCTTTCCCCTTTGAACCGGAGGTGTCGTAGGCTGAATTGAACCGGTAAACGACCTCACCGGTAAGCAGACTGTCTATATAACCCACCCCGGGCACTCTACCCAAAAGCTCCAGTCCGCCAGAAGACTGCGCTACTCTCAGACTATCCACTTGCAGGTCGGGATAACCAAAACCCTGGCTCTGCGTTCCGATGAATTCCTCAGAACGATTACCGGGAGACCAGGGAGGGACATATGCCGATTTCACCTTCAGATAATCATACTGGATCTCACCGGGAAGAAACTGCCTTATCTCCGGTTCTCCATCGTTTCCTGTTGATAGATCTCTCCTTCCCTCAATGATCAATTTACCCCCATTCTTCATGTACTCTTCCAAGACCAGATAAGTGGAATCATTCGCATCTCCCAGCGAGTGATTGCCCCGGTTGTCTTCCGAATAAACTATCACCGGAGAGTAATGGACCAGATCGCTGACATGCAGTTGATTCTGGGGATAACAGTTGGGACAGCTGTGGTCGGAATAAGTGTAGGTATAACCCTGTAAAGCCCGGTTGTAAAAAGCGTTTGTGCTGTCGCCGTCAACAAAATTATAGATCAAGGTTTGGTCATAAGTTTCGTCCACCAGTAAAATCCCTTGATCCAAAGTGAAATGATAGGTGGTTGCCAAAACCTCATTCTTCCCGATGCTCTCGTAATCGTCTGAATTGACTGCCGTTACGGTTATGAAATAGGTGGTGTTCTCCGTCAGTCCACGCAGTGTGTCAGCCGGAACAGTGACCAGATGAGTGCTGTCGTAATGTCCGCTGGTGGTTCCGAAGTAAACGTTGTAGTGGGTCACATTCTCTACCACAGGATTCGGTGACCACTCCAGGTAAATCGTATGCCCATCCCCTGCATTCCTGGCATCCAGATTCTGCACCGGCGAAGGTGAATTGCCCGCCATGCACAAGGTAGCCAGACACATCTTTACCACTTCTCTCATATAATAAAAATCCAAACTGTCAACCACATCATAGTTCTTGTGCCAGCCGTTATCAAAGAAATCACCTTCTAATGCACATACCGCGTCATATCCATGTTGATAGAAAGAATAATGGTCACTGCCTGCAGTTTGGCCTCCATAAACTGGACGTAGATAAGTATAGGTGTTCGCCATGCTGATCATCACATTGACATAATCCATGGCACTGAGATCTGCGTAGATCATTACATCCTTGTCCGTATCGATGCTGTGTCCGATCATGTCAGAGTTAATCGTCAGGTCTAGGTTGGTGTTGTTGTTATGGAGATACTGGGCAAAAGCATAACTGCCGAAAAGCCCCTGTTCTTCCTGAGCAAAGGGGACGAACATTACCGTGACCGGCAGAGGATGCTGGGCTATGATCCTGGCCATCTCCAAAGAGGCTACTGTTCCTGAAGCATTGTCGTCTGCGCCTGGAGCCCAGGTATAGGAATCGGTTCCCTCACCATACACCACTGAATCATAATGTCCGCCCACCACGATCACCCGATCCGGCTGAGCCGTTCCCGGCACTACTGCTACGACGTTATATTGAGGGGAGTCATAATTGTAGTAATGCAGCCATAAACTGTCTATGCCGAAGCTGACAAATTTTTGATATAGCCAATCTCTGGCTCTATATATCGAATCAATATAGGAATATCGGGTCTTGAAGTTTTGCAATCGCAAATCCCACGTGTATAGAGAATCCTGAGAGATTAGATTTAACAAACTATCTATGTCGATTGAATATTTGATAACAGGTTTAATCAGCATAGCTGGCGGTTTGTACTTCAAAGGCAAAGGTTGACGATGAACCGGAATCACGGTATATCGTAGATTTCGTAACTCTGCTGCTATTTCCGGTGTAGCCTTCAGTAACTTCCAGTTTGTATCTTTTAAAAGAATCTGTCCGTAAAATTCTAAATTAACTTTCGCCAACTCCTCCCGGGAGGTCACCAGAAAGTATTCCTCAGTCCAGGGATTCTCATCGACGATTTCGTATTTCAAACCAGCTCGGTCCAACTCGTCCAGCTTTGATTTCTCGAACTCGGCTAAAACAAAATCCTCAAACCGGTGATAGACCATAACCCCTACCGATTTTGCCTGGACATAGTCGTCAGCTGTCTCTAAATTGAGTTTAATCAAAACGGGTTCTGCAGATGCATGGGTAAAACTCAAGGCCCAGATAAAAGTTACCATGACCAGAATGCAAAATATTGTTTTATTTAGCATGTTCTCTCCTATTTAAGCGTACCTCTGCTGATGCACTTAATTACCAATAATTGAGAAATGTAGTATCTGTTTTTTAATTCGATTTTCGCATCATCTCTTCCTTTTTGATACGTATCCGCACACTGTCAGGCAAGCTATAAATATAAAGGAGACGGTTAATTTATGAAAGAGTATTTCGATCCACCGTTTTAATCCTGACATGGAATAAACACCTGTCTCGGAAATAAGGTTCAAGTCTCCCTGAATGTCAGAATCGCCTTCCCCATCTCTTTATCCGCTTCGGATGAAAAGAAAAGATAGAAAAGGATGCTTGAGATTATGTATAACCCCACGGTGATCAAGAGCGGAAGGGTGAAGGAATAAACCTTGATCAACCTTCCGCCAAAATTGGCGCTGATCGCCCAGGAGAGACTCCAGGAGAGCATAATCAAAGCATTGGTCAAAGTATGTTCTTCTACCTTGACCTTTTCCATGGCAAAATTGGTGAAGATGGGCTGGCTCATGTTCATCAGGGCACCCCGAAAAAGAAAGGAGCATACTGCCAGAGGTAAGCGGTAGGTAAAAGCTAAAGTCAGCATGAAAGGAATGGAGGAGAGCTGGGTGCCCACTATGGTTTTGATCATGCCTATTTTCTTGGATAGAAGCGGTCCCGCCAAAATTCCCCCCAGCATGAAGACCTGCAGAAGGGCAAAGAATATTCCGATGGTGCTGGCGCGGAGTAAGAATCTCTCCTTGAAATATAAGTTAAGGAAGGGAATGACTAATCCTGCCCCCAAACCCAAAATAAAGAAGGGGAGGCATATCTTGAAAAGCAAAATGCCCTTATCGGTCAAAAGCTTTCGGTTCCATGGTCTTTTGGGCTCGAGTTGCTTCTTTGATTTTGTTTCAGCCGTTATCAATAAGAAAGGGATCAAAGACAAAAGGCTTAAACCGGCGGAAAGGAATAGGGAATAGCGAAAAGCAACCGCTTTGGTCACCGCCAGGCTGGAAAACAGACGGGGCAGGTATCCTCCTCCCAGGCTCCCTGCTATCGCCGCCACTAAATACGTACCGAAATGCAGGCTGAAAAGATAGGTCCTCTCTTTGGGAGTGCTGTTCTGCATCAAGAAAGGTGCAGCCGCCACCCGGGCTATGCTGCTGGCCATCCCCAGAACTAAGCTGACCAAAAGGAGCCCGGACCGTTCCGTTAGATCGGCTTGCAAAAGCGAAAAGATGCCCACCAACAGAACGGAGGTGATCAGAATCTTTTTAACCTGGAATTTGGGAATGATCAAAGCAGCGGGAAGGGAGATTATCGTCATCCCCCAGGCGGTCATCGACAAAATCTCACCGATCAGATCTTCGGTGAAGCCCAATTCTTTGAAATAAAGATTTAACAGCAAACTGAAAACGGAGAGATTCAAGCCCAAAAAGAAGATTCCAACCAAAAATAACCGGGCATTGCCGGAGAAAAGCTTTAGATGCTTCCAGTAATCGTTGATTATGTCGAAGATCTTTTGTGCCAAAGCAGATCCCGGGGACTATGGTCATTTAATTAAATCTTTTACGCTGGTTACGTTATCCCTAATTGAATCAAAGGCTTTTGTATCTATATCTTTTAACCCAGATATGGAAAATCGAGATTTTTGTTCTTTTTGATAATTTCCGGAAACCTTCCGGGAACTAATTCGTTATTATAATAGAGGAGGTCGCTGGAGGAACAGATGGTCCCTGTGGGTTTCTTATATTATTACGGCGATGACAAAGACGTGTGAGATTTCCCAGCGAGCAGGCTAAAAGCGGAGAGAAATTATCCTCTCCGCTTAGCATTTGCCCCGGACGATACCTATCCTGTAATCCAGCGATCTCGTTGAGAAGAAGACTGGTAAAGTCAATAGTTGCCCCTTCACGGCAAACAAGGTTCAAATAGAATGTTGACATGATATTGTTTTGTCCCTCTAAATGAAGCAAAGCCTAATGCCTTGAAGCTGATTGATCCCTGTGCTTTTAGGTTGACAAAAACTGGAAAATAGTTACATTACTATCAGAAGTAGAGCAGTAGAGAAACATTGTCTCTCCTCTTATAAATTAGACACTTCTTTGAAGGAAAGAGAGATTCACTCAGAAGGATCCCTTATCAGAATAAGGTGAGTTCCACCTTTGTAAGACATGACCATCTGGGCGTTGCTCTAATAGCTGCTCCAGTTATCAAGCGATTTTAATGTCCGATGTATCTTGAGTGAAGCTAAAGCTATCAAACCTGTAGTGTCAAGATTATCAATAACATTCAATCCAAATAAGGAGAGAATCATGTGCAAGCTAAAAATCGTTTTCAGTCTGTTGCTGGTGATGGTCACCCTGCTTTTTGGCTTTAGTCCAACTTTGGCTGACCCACTGTTAATTCAGCTTTCCTTGAAGAACTCCCCAGATTGGTCCAGTGCCAAATCGTTGAGTCTGACTGCTTACCACCGCTGGGATAATTCTGTTTTGGTAGAGCTTGATAGAACGAAATTGGTGGAATTGGACCGGCTTGGATTGGAATATCGGATAGTTGATGAGAATCCCTGGTCAGAGGAATACTTTGCGGTATCTTCCCGAGCGGGGGTGACTAAACAGAGTCTTGAGCTTTACGGGAAAATCATCTATGATGATCCGAGTTGGAAATTGATGAAATCGTCCAAGGAGTCTATCTCAGCACTTAGAGGCTTCGGATATGATGTCGTCCCGATCCATCATCAACCCATACCCTTAGAATATAAACCTCTTGGTGCTTTAATCCCACCTTCGATAAAATACTCCCCCGGCATAGACAGCCTGTTGAACCTGATTTCGGCTGACTCTCTTTATGTCTGGGACCTGAGGTTACAGAATTTCAAGACCCGCTATTCCTATATCGATTCGATCTACAAGGCTCGCGATTGGCTGCGTCAGAAGTTTTTAAGCTTTGGCATAGACAGCTTATGGCTTCATTACTATAACTACGACTCCCCCCAATATAATGTGGTTGCGGTGGTACCGGGGACGGTGCAGCCGGATAAAGTGATTGTGGTAGGCGGGCATTACGATTCTGTAGTGTATGGCAGCGGGACCGACCCCTATGTTTGGGCTCCAGGAGCGGATGACAACGGTTCCGGGACGGTGGCTACCCTGGAGATGGCCAGAATCATCGCCCAGCACCCTCTTCCGGTTACGGTGATGTTCGTCCCCTTTGCCCAGGAGGAACAAGGTCTCATCGGCAGCTACTATTTTGCCTGGTATCTGCGTAATCTCGATACCGACGCCCGGTTGATGATCAACACCGATATGATCGGGCACAGCGTGGACAATGATACCGATGTGGTTATCTTCGGGGACCCGAGTGCGGAAACCTACATCAACGTTATGATGGATATGGCGAACACCTACACCTACCTTCGACCTCATTATGAAGGGCAAAGCGGCGGCAGTGATCATTATTCCTTCTATCTGATGGGATACGATGCCGTGTATGCAGAGGAAGGTGAATTTCACTACGCCGGTTGGCACACCAACTATGATCTGGTCGACAGTCTGGATTTCGATTACATGAAAGAGGTGACCAAGATGTGTCTGGCTACCTTATATTTGGTCGCTAATTCCCCCTCACCCGTGGAGAATCTGCAGGCTTTGAATGGCCGGGATGGACACACCGCTTACCTAAGCTGGTCGGCTAATCCTATCTCGGAGAACGTGGATCATTATAATATCTATTTCGGAACCAGCAGCGGTAACTATGACAGTCTTCACCAAACCAGTGCCGTCTGTGATACCCTCTATAACTTGACCGAGAACACCACATATTACATAACCGTCTCTGCGGTAAATACCGGAGGTTTTGAAAGCCCCGCCTCACCGGAAGTCTCTCTCGAAGTGTTTCCGGTAACTATGGATCAGGGAATTTTGGTGGTGGACGAAACCTACGATCTGACTCTTTCTTATAATTTCGTAAACGGTGACAGTATCAATGCCTTCTACGACCGAGCGTTACAGGATTACACCTACACTTATGCAAATCATAGCTGCCCCAATTGCAGTCCGCAGAACCAGTTGCATATGAAAGAGTTAGGACGTTACTCTGCAGTAATACTTCATTCCGAGGACAACCGGGGTATCCGGTCAATGGGAGCGGATGATGATTCCTCCTACCTGGTTTTAAGAGAGTACATGAACTATGGTGGAAAGGTGATAATCGAAGGGAGAAGGAATCTTTCCCGAGGCAACGATGGCGAAGCTACCATCAGGGTATTCTCCCCGGGTGAAATCCCCTATGACTATCTGAAGGTCGGGAAAGCTTATATACCACCCTGGTCTCCAGGCAATCGTACCGAAGAATTCGTCGGGGCATTCAGCCAAATTCCCGATTATCCGGATCTCCAGGTGGATAGTTTGAGAGTGGAGCAATGCGCAGGCGGCATAAACCCGCCTTTGGGAGGTAAAGTGCCGGGGGTGGGGTATATCGACAGTTTGAGAGAGGGAGATGTAATCTATGAATTTCATTCGGCTAATGGTGGTTCCGCCTCCGAAGGAAAACCGGCAGCTTTTCGCTACCTGGGTAGTGATTACCAGGTTATCTACTTCGATTTCCCGCTCTATTTCATTCAGGAACCAGCGGTAACCGAACTGTTGCATCAGGCTCTAAGCGATCTCGGAATATCGACGTTCAAGTGTGGAGACTGTAACAACGACGCGGTGGTCGATGTGGGGGATGTGGTCTACGTCATTAATTACCTGTTCAAGAATGGTCCGCCCCCTCAACCCATGCAGGCTGGCGACGTTAACCAGGATACGGTGGTCGATGTCGGGGATGTGGTCTATCTTATTAATTACCTGTTCAAGAACGGATCGGCGCCTTGCAGGTAATTTCAAACATACCTTTGAATCAAAAATCCGAATGGAGGGATCTTTAAACGGACCAGAGAAACAGCGGAAACAGTTAACCTTTAAATCTTATTTTTGACACTTTAACTTTTCCTCATTACAGATGTTGTGCAATAGATAAACAGAGAAGCAGGTTAGATTCAATGACACGGAAAAAATTAATTCAAGTGTTGGCAACTTTGAACCGATAAAATAAATATGAAATAATCTTCACCAATAATCAAAATAGCACGTATATATGGTGAAGAATTGAGGGGAAAGTTAAGATAGGTTTTTGTTAGCTAAAGGATTTTAAAGCCACGAAAGCTTATTTTTCAAAACTTTCGTGGTTTTTTTATATGCAGAAGAAAGGAGGTGATTGGATGATGCAAGGTACGGTAAAATGGTTCAATGAGTCAAAAGGGTATGGATTCATTACTCCGGATGACGGAGGACAGGACCTGTTTGTGCACTTCTCTGAAATACAGGGTGAAGGATACAAAACTCTTCGTGAAGGTGACGCTGTCAACTTCGACAAAGGACAGGGACAAAAAGGACCTCAGGCAACTAATGTCCAAAAGATATAGTTTAGATAAAAAAGATTCTAAAATATGTCAATGGTTAGTCCGGAGGCTCCCTTAGCCCCGGGACTAAAGAAGTGGCGGGAATAATATCCCGCCACTTTAATTTAGGTGGTTCCCCGATTTGGATCCCCTGTCTCGCTCATGGGGTTTTTCTTTTACCCACTATTTATTTGATTTGATCTGTGACCGTTGCTTTGCTCCTTTTGTACAGATCACAGTTTGACCAGATTGTCTGCATCGGAGCACAGCTTCAACTATGTCAGTTGACAGATTCTTTGGTTGGGTTACAAAGCCATACATGACTCATTTGGTTCTGTAAGCTTGACTTCTTCTCTCCATTACCGCGTTCACGGGTGTCCCGCAAACTTTTCTTTAAGGTTTACCAACTCGTCATTGATCATCAGTTCATTTATGTGGTATCGCTTGTGCAGCTCCTCCATCGCTTTCATATTGCCGATGTTGGCTTGTCCACGCAGAAGCTTTAGTCTTTCCTGGTAAGGGGTTGGCTTCTTTATCACGGATTTCTCCTTTCCTGTAGCTTTTTAGGTGGATTTAAAAAACTGTAAGATCAATTTAGGTGAAGAATTCCCCTCCCCACGCGATTATTCCTACGCTAACCCAATCTTGCCCCATCTTTTTTGCCCGATTGACATTTATAATATAACTGATTGCTCTTAGCTTGTCAACCTAAAAGACCAATTTCTATTAAATACTTTTTTCTGCTGCTTTGTAATTTCGGAATAGGCATGGGGGTTTGTGATTTGCAAAAGATAAGGACCAACTATATCCGTCTATGAAGTCTGCGGGGAAATTGCATCTGATGGTAATTTCTTTCCAATCCAGTTGAAGCCCAAAGCAGACAAAACGCCTAAAGAGGCGATAATCCCCCAGAGTATCACTGGCTGGCTACCTAAAAGGTCAATTAGAACCCCTCCGAGCAATGGTCCGATAGACCAGCCCAAGGAGAAGAAAAGTCCATATCCCCCCATATACAAGCCATGGTGCTTATCCTTGGATAGATTTGCCACGATAGCCATAGAGGCAGGAAGGACTGTTATCTCTGAAAATGAGATGATGAGAAAACATAAGAAGAGCCACGAAAACGAGGCAGAGAAACCCACCAGAAAATAACCCAGGGCATATCCCAGGCTGCCTAGGCAAATAACCCGGATTAGGTTCCTGTTTTGGGTAAACCTGGAAACCGGCAGTTGAAAAAGGATCACGATCAGACCATTGGTGGCATAGAGAAGACCCAGTCTCGACTCGGAAATCCCCACATAGTCCACAGAAAAAACCGATATGGTCGCTACCAGCTGCCCGATCACTAAAAAAAGCAGCAAACCGATCGCACAGTATTGAAGAAAAAGATGATCCGATTTTAGTTTTTTTATGTCCTTAAAGGTAAATTTCTCTTCCGACGAATCGACCTTCACCGTTTCCGATAAAAAGAACAGCACTAAAAATGAGGAGATAAGAGTCCCCAAAGAAGCGAAAATGAAAAGGATGGGATAAGAGGCAGCGGCAAGGAATCCCCCGATCATCGGACCGACCGCCCAGCCAACGTTCCCCCCGATTCGCAGAATGCTGTACGCCTCCACCCTCTTCCCTTTTGGAGCAATATCTGCTGCCATGGCATTGGCAACCGGCTGATAGAAACTGCCGGCTATCCAGTTGAAAATTAAGAGCAAAGCCCAGAGAAGAAAGCTCCCCCCTTTCCATGCAAGTCCTCCCATTAGAAGAAAAATAACGCTTCTTATTAATTGAGCTGAACCCATAATCTTGACCCGGCCAATTTTATCCGAAAGATCCCCACCCCAAAGGCCAAAAAGTGACTGGGCTATAGCTCCCACACCAAAAAGAAGACCTACTTGCGACATGGGGATATTCATCCGGTTGTGAAAGTAAATGCTCAGGTAAGGTATGACCATGGCAAATCCCATGGCGGAAATCATCCATCCGAAGAAAAGAATCCACATCCGGGAATCGTAGCTTTTAACTAAAGTTGACAATCTGGAAAATTTGAATGGTTGCATATAACTCCAATACAAAACCCATTTTTTAAGATGGGTTGAATCTGCCTAAAATATGGTGGATAGAGCGAACCTGCAACACAAATTTTAACTTGAGAATAAGCTTATCGCACACCAATTCCGAAATCTTTTACTTGTAAGGAATATCTGCACCTTCAGTGGATTACTTTCTACATAAGCGAATTTCGCTTATCAGTTGTTGCGGTATTTGAATCAACCAATAGATTTTTGATACATCTAAATAGTAGCGCTCATAACTGAACTTTGACTGAGCGCTTAGAAACTCAAGGGGGTAATTTCAAATGCCGATAACTCAAAAAAACTAATGAATACTTCAACCTCTTAAAAAGAAGGCAATATGTCATTATTCTTGGAAGTGATCGAGTGGATGAATCCCGGCGAAGGCGAGATGATCCACCGAATTCCCGAGCAGGGTTCAGCCGATATCAAATTGGGTGCCCAGTGTATTGTCCGGGACAGCCAATCGGCAGTCTTCTTCAGCAACGGAAAAGCCTGCGATGTCCTGGGAACCGGTAGACACACTCTCTCCACCCTCAATTTGCCCATCCTTACCAAGGTTTTATCTCTCCCCTGGGGTTTTAAATCTCCTTTCCGGGCAGAGGTATATTTCATAAATCACCAGGTTTTCACAAACTTAAGATGGGGTACCAAGGACCCGGTAGTTTTCCGGGACTCTGAATTGGGAGTTATCCGGCTGCGTGCCTATGGAGCTTACACTTTCCGGATCGCAGAATCCCTCCTCTTTCTCAATACCATGGTGGGTAGACAGAACATCTATACCACCGCACAAATAGAGGATTACCTAAGAGAGGTAATTCTTTCCAGGGTCAATGATCTCTTCGGGGAGAAACTGGATACCATTTTCGAGCTGCCCAAAAGATATCAGCAGCTGGCAGCCGAAGCTAAGACCAAACTGATCAACGAGTTCGACCGGTATGGCATGGAGCTTCTGGATTTCTATATCTCCTCCATTACTCCGCCAGACGAAGTCCAAAAAATGCTTGACGAGAAATCAGGCATGAAGGCGGTGGGCGATTTGGATAAATTCCTCAAATTCGAGATGGCTAAGGCTTTAGGACAATCGGGTTCTGGAAGCCCCGCCCAGACCGGAGTGGGCATGGGTGCTGGAATGGGAATCGGAATAATGGTTCCCAGCCTCCTCTCCAAAGCCCTGTCGCCGGAACAGAGGGATTTGAAGAATGATCCTCTTCCTACCGTAACTTGCCCAAAGTGTGGTGCCGATACCCCGGAACAATCCCGATTCTGTTACAAGTGCGGTCACCAGATAGTGGTGATCAATCGCTGCCCCAAATGCGGAAAAGACCTTCCGGTCGAAGCCAACTTCTGTATGGTCTGCGGTCTGAATCTGGCAGAGAAAATAAAATGCAAAAAATGTAACGCTTTTCTTCCTATTGGAACAAAATTCTGCTTCAACTGTGGCGAAAAACAGGAATAAACGGTGCAAAGGTTAAAAGTATCTGCTAGCTGTCCTTCATGCGGCGCTCCGTTGGAATTGCAAGAAGGGGCTAACGTATCCCGTTGCCCCTTTTGCAATCTTCCTTTCTTATTTCAATCGCCTAATAGCATTCTAACCTACTATCTGGAGCCGCAGGTAAACCAAAAGGAGATACCTTTTCGTCTGGATAGATTTCGTAAGGAAAAAGGGGAAAGCTTGTCCCGAAGAGTGGACGAGATAAAACTCTATTACCTGCCCTTCTGGAGGTTCACTTGCGAAATCTTCTATATGCAGGTGGACGATTCCTCAACCGAGCCGTTTCATGAAAAGACCGAAAATGAGATTCTGACTAAGGATTGGGACATAAACTTCCCGGCAAATAACTCCAACGATTTCGCATTGAACACTCTGGGATTAAGACCGGAGTGGCTTAAGTTAAGACTCTTGACCGATAAGAATCTCATTAACGCTGGAAATGTTCTGAACTTGGAACTCGACTCCTCTTCTGCCAAAGAAAAAGCTCTTAAATCACTTCAGCTCTTGATGGAGAACAAAAGATCGGGTGGCAAGGAATTGGTTTTAAGACTATTGGATGAGACTTTGTCCTTGATATATTTCCCCTTGTGGATAGTGAACTTCATTGCAAAAGACGGCAAGTATCACCAGATCATCGATGCGATAACGGGGAGAACCCTAAATCAGAATCCGGGTTACTTTGAGTTGAAGGAAAATTCAACCCAGGAAACAGAGAAAATATCTATGCCTAAGATCATTCCTCATCGCTGCCCTAACTGCGGGGGAGACCTGCCGGTTACCCCTTTCCATTTGATTTTCCCCTGTGATAACTGCAGCCGGATCTGGGAGATATCCGCAAACGGTTACCTGCCGGTTAAAGGTGAAATAGCTAAAGTCAAAAATCCTGAGTTGACCAAACCATCGAAATCTGTCTGTTACTATCCCTTTTGGGTCTTCGCGGCAAGATCGGCTAAGGAAAAAGATTTCACCATCCAAAAATTGGTTGAGCTTATCCCCTCGGAGATAGGATGGTTTAAAGTCAAGGACAAATCCAAACCTTTTCTGTTTTATGTTCCCGCCTTTGAGATAGGAAATTTAAGTAAAATCCCTGCACTTAGCCTGGTTCTCACCCGAACCCAACCGGACCTGGAAACAGAATCCTGGGATAAAAACAAACTAACCGGTGGAGTAATGTCCGCGGAGGATGCCCAAAAGATAGCGGAGATTCTTTGGATTCATCTCATTTCCGAAAAGGTGAATCTTTCCTCAGATGAGTGGAAAGAGCTCGTATTGGAAAAGGGGAAATTAGTCTGGTATCCTTATTACGAGGAGTGCAACTTCTTGGAGGATTTAGTAACGGGTTACACCTTCCAGACATATCGCCCTCAAGCTTGACAATCCAACGTCAATCCCAAAGGTGTATTTTCTCTCTTATTCCCTAATATATTGATATTCTAAATGAGTCAAATACCCCGCTTATTCTATATAATCCGCTATTTTTCTTACTAAGCTAATTCTGACCTTGTAGGAAATCGAACCATCTATATAAATAGCTATGAGCTAAAGAATTCCTTTATCCGTTCCCGGCTCATCTGAACAATTCCCGATCCCTTTCCCTCTTTATCAAAATTCAGGTAAACCGCCAGGATATTGCCAATTTTACATCCGGAATGAGACATCCCCCAAACCTTTGCACCGGAGATAGTAGCTCCAGTTAGATCGCACCGGTTGAGATTAGCGTCTCTCAAGTCGGCATTGGTGAGTTCGGAATCATTCAGCACCGCTCCCCTCAGGTAAGCTCCTGTCAGAACAGCACCTTTAAGTTTTGCTCCTCGCAGACAAGCTCCTTTTAGGTTAGCCCCTTTGAGATTGGTCTCCTCCAGGTTAGCTTCTTCCAGGTCAGCTTTTTCCAAGTCCGCAATCTTAAGATCCGCTCCCGCCAGATCGGTTCCTTTAAACTGACCAGCTTCTAAGTCTGCTCCCACCAGGTAAACACCCCTAAGATTGGCTCCTTCTAAGTGTATCCTCCCATCTTTCCCGGGTCGCAATATCTGCTTCCTGTACTTTTCTTGGTCTGGAATGTGCTCCCAGCAGAACTTTGATTTAAATAAAGCTATATTTTCACAATTCGATTGGTGACACTTTGCCATGTTTCCTTACTCCACTTTTAGAATCGTTCCAAATATATTCATTTCCCCAATGCTATTAATCTATACTCCGGTAAAAAGGCTTTTTTATAGGGGGAGCCCAGACTAATCCCAGGAGGTATTCTTGGGAACGAGCTGTAGCTACGCTCTGTGAGTTCTGGGTCTCCCCCGAAAACGATCTCTTCTCGTTGTATAATTTACAAATAAATGTCCATTCTCCGACTGCAATAACTGCTTAACCTAAGCAGTGAAATCATAGACCTACACAGTTTAGCTTTTGATTCCAATATTCCCTATTTCTATTATAAAGTCGCCAGTTGTAAAATAGGTTGAGATTGAGTGCCTGTCAAGAGTTAAATATTCCTCACTTGGGCTCCACGCAATGTCATACCAGAAAACTATATGTCATGGTTTACCTAACGAGTGAACGATCTTCTAAAAGCAAGAAGCTTTTACCGGGGCCTGTCAAACCGAAAGAAAGGTGAATAAAGTGAAGCCAAACAGACTTACGAGGGAGATCAAACCGGAATGATAAGCAAGGTATATGCTACATAAAAAGAAGGATAGCCTGATTGAGCAAAGGAGGTGAGAACCGAAAACTCCATCGCCTCAATCAGCTATCCCCCAAGAGTTGACTATATTACAAATTATGTTATCGGTAACTTCCAAATTTCCTTGACATCAAAATACATGAAAATCAGACTCTCACAGCTTATGCCCCGTGGTTAAGGAACTATTCCCATTCATTTCACTTCTGCCCATTTCTTGCACTTTTTTAATCTTTCAATAAATATTGGGTTTTTCATAACCGATAAGATTGATGTAAACCAAAAGGAGGTGAGAACCGAATGAGAAAGCTTTCCTTTCTCTTGCTGGCTGTGTGTCTGTGTATCTTTTTGCCCACCAATGCCAGTTCCGGGGAAGTTTATGAGACTTCCGTGGAAATCCTCACTGTTGCAGGTAAGATCGCCTTTATATCCTCTTTCTGCAACTGCCTGGATGGAAACATCGTCGCCGCTCAGATCACCTCTACAAATTCAGCAGTCCTGGTGGACAATTTAATCTTTACCAAAACTGATTCGCATTGGGAAAGTAACCAAAGCAGCAGGAACCAGTTTGCAGTCAATGCCTATGCTTGCCTGAGGTTAAACATCAGCTAAAAGTGCGTAAACAATAATTTTGTCCCTTTTGCGGATTGCTCTCCGCAAAAATCCAAACCCCGAAAGGAGGTGATGTAGCTGCCAAATGATGAAATTTAAGGAAAGGAGGTGAGGATCGTTAAATCAGGGTGGAGTAATTGGATGTAATAAACGAAAATCTGTAACCGAAGTTTGAGGAGGAAGCAAAAGATGAGTAAGAGAATCCTCATTATGTGTCTCGTAGTGGCTTGCTTCTGTTTCGTCATGATTACGCAAGCACTGACTCAGGAGCCGATTACTTGCAGGGAACTTCAGGTGATGGTTCAGGGAACCGTTGGAAACGAGGATCCGGCTGTGTACAAAAACCATGGAGCTTATGTTAGCACTGTTGCCAACCTCGTTGACCCATACTTGGAATCAGCTCAGATTGATTCAGTGTGCGCCTCTTGCATTGTGAATCAGTTTGCTCGGCGGATTCCGATAGAGGAACAAGTGCCTTGTGAGTTTTAATTTTGTTTGTGTAACCAGCCCAAAGGGCTAAGGAGTGTGCTTTGAATCTGGGAGCCCCGAAAAAATCTACATATTACAGCAGCACCCGCGACCAGGCGGTCACGTCCTTGCGCTTCAGAGGAATCTGCTGATACAGCTATCGACCGGAAAGCGCATAGGTGTGAATGCCCACTCCTAACGGGCTGACTTTCGACCAACGACCCTGTGGGCAGAATTCAAACCGCCGGAATCACGAAAATACTTCGGGTTCCGGCGGCTCTGTTACAGATAGGCCAAAGATCATGCTAATGCATGCTCAACTCCCAAGTTGCGGTTGGTAACGATAAAAAGGAAAGGCTACCTCCTCTGCTTTACCTTCATTGCTTATGTGTTATCATGTCCCTGTATAGATCAGTTTTGGGTGTTGAACAAATTGACACCCTGTGCCTGTCAACCCTAAACGCAGGATTCAATCAAATACTTGCCTACCCCCTTAATCTTAATGTAGAAGGAGTCTTTGGATTGTTGCTATACTGCCATTACGCCCTCAAGAATCTTAACAAGTTTTCTTTAGTTATGAGGAAGACGTTTCTCCAGTCCAGCTTAATTTAAGTATTCACATTTACAACCGATAAAACAATTATGAGATAATCTTCACCAATAATCAAAAGAGCACGTATATGTAGTGAAGAATTGAGGGTAAAGTTAAGATAGGTTTTTGTCAGTTTAGTAATTTAAAACCACGAAAGCTTATTTTTTCAAGACTTTCGTGGTTTTTTTATATCCAAAGGAAAGGAGGTGATTGTATGACGCAAGGAACGGTAAAATGGTTCAATGAGTCCAAAGGGTATGGATTTATTACTCCGGATGACGGAGGACAGGACCTGTTCGTGCATTTCTCTGGAATTCAGGGCGAAGGATTCAAAACTCTTCGAGAGGGTGATGCGGTTAGTTTCGAAAACGGACAGGGACAAAAAGGACCTCAGGCAACTAATGTCCAAAAGATATAGTTTAGATAATAAAAGATTCTAAAATATGTCATTGGTTGTTCCGAGGCTCCCTTGGCTTCGGGACTTTAATTGTGGCGGGAGTCAAATCCCGCCATTATTATTATGAGTGTTTCCCCTCCCCCTGAATTCAGAAAATTCTCTATGAGTAACTTACCTACTTGATACCCGAGGTAGCTTGTGGTTCCCGGGTTGTTGTGGCTCCGAGAAAAGTTTTGTGTTTTTCATTTTGCTACCTTTTTCCTCTCTACTCTCAACTCTCAACTCTCAACTTCTTCACCCTCTCCTTCGCATCCTCCACCTCTTGTATCCCCGGATCAGCATCCTTCCATATATCCAGAAACTCCTCGTATTTCTCAATTGCTTTTTTGTTCCAGCCCGATTTCTCATAAGCCATACCCAAAAGGTAGTATGCCCTCACTGACATAGTGGGGAAAATCGCTCTGTTATCATCATATCTGGAAAGTGCTCGTTCTAACACTGCCACCGCTTCATCCAACCTCCCCAGTTGCAAATATACCTCGGCCAGACGCACCCGGACATAAATTGCCGGAGGTCCCTCTTTTTCTGCTTTTTCATAATAGCTTGCCGCATTTTTTGCATTTCCCTTGGCTTGCTCGATATATCCCAAGGTGATCCAGTAAATAAACATCAAAGTTGAATCTTCTGTCTCAATATCCTTTTTCAGCACCCTGGCCAATTCCTCAGCCTCAGCCATCCTTCCACTCTGGGCTAGAAGATTGGCATAATAACTACTCCAACCATACAGGCTACTGGTAGGGGTTTTCTTCAAGTCCTCTACACAGACCTTAGTTTCGGTTAAGGCCAAATCGAGATTTCCTTTTTTCTCCAATATAATAGCTTTTTCCCCGTGCTTAAACGCATTTGATCGCCCCTCAACTTGCTCCATCCTATCTGCTGCTATACCATCATCCAAAACCTCAAGCGCCTGATTGAACTTACCTTGATAAATAAGTATGAGAGCCAAATAGACTCTTCCCCATGAACGAGTATCCTTTTGACCGCTAGAAGCAAGCTCCTTGTAACAACTTTCAGCTTTAGCATATTCCCCTTTAAGAAGGTACATATCGCCCAATTTCATCAGAGAGAAGTCCGGTTTTATTGCTGAAGCTTTTTGGTATGATTCAATTGCCTGGTCCAGCTTACCATTCCAGGCGTAAAGGTCGCCTCTGGAATCATAGGGATTGGGCTCATCCGGAGCCAGTTCTATATATTTGTTGATAGCCCAGATGGATTTATCAGAGTCACCTATTTTATCGTAAGCATAGGCAAGAAAGTTATATGGATCTTTATAGAGAGGGTCTATCTGTATCGCTTTGCTGAGGTAATAAACTTCTTTTTCGAACTCGCGTAAGCCATCGTGCATGAACCCTAAGTAAAAATATGCCTCTTTCTCTTCGGGATAGCGTTCCACTATCTTTTGAAGTTCGTTGATCGACTCAGAGTAATTCCCAGATACATACGCTTCCCAAGATTTAATATAATATTTCTCCTTTTGACTGGCTTTATCGGAGTATTTTACTGCTTGAGCTGTCAGTCTTTTCCTCTCATCGCCACTTTTAAACGAAGCCAGTCGATAATATGCCATACCAAAGGTTGAATCAAACTCCAGAGCTTTCCTGAAGCTTTGCTCAGCCTCTGCAAAGTAATACTTATTGCCGTAATCCATCCCCTCCAGATAGTAGCTGTATGCCTGTTGCGAATGTGTGGTTACTTCAGCTATCGGTCGTTCTATCTCTTTTTTTGCTTGTTCTGGCAAGGATAAAGTTTTGGCTATTTGTGAGCTCAATTTATCAACCACTGCAAAAAGGTCCTCACCAGTTGCACCACTGACCTTCTGCGTTGCTAAGATTTTACCGGTTGCAGCTTCGGAGATTTCGGAAATCAATACTATGATAGGTTTAATCTGGAGTACTTCCCCGGTCAAAATCCATCTAACCTGAGCTTTCTTAGCGACTTCTGAGGCAACCGTTTTATCTATGACCTTTAAATCCTCTTTCCCGAGAATTTTCAAAATATCATACAATCTTTGACTGCTCACCACCTCCATATATTGAGGAGTTTCAGAGAGACCGGTTATCAAAAGAGCGGTAACCATCTGGGCAATCCTGTCTTTATCTGCAGGATCAGCCATATTCTCAAAATACATTACTGCCAATGAGTTCTCTTTGGCTACTGCCCCTTTTTCCGGAGCCACTTCGAATTTGAAGGGTTTGAGAATGAGGAAAATCAAGACAATAACAAAAACGATTGAAGCCGGAACTATAAATGGAAGGAGTTTCCTTTTTGGCTTGTGAGGTTCAGCCATAGGAATCTGCCCAGTCTTCACATATTCTAAACTCTTCTTCTCATGCCTCAAATCCGCCAAGAGATCGTCTATATGCTGATACCGCTCATCCCGGTCCTTCTCTAATGCCTTAACCACGATTCTCTGTAATCCGTCGGGAACATTCGCCTTGTACCTGATCAACGGCTCAGGTGTCTCGTTTATAACAGAATAGACTATTGCAGCCTGGTGCTCACCTTTAAAAGGAAGATGCCCTGTGATCAGCTCATACAAAACCACACCAAAAGAGAAAATATCGGATCGGGAGTCAATCTCCTCACCGGAGGCTTGTTCTGGTGACATATAGGCAGCCGTCCCTAAAGTGGAGCGAGTCTGGGTTAACTTGGTGGCTCCTTTGAGCTTGGCTAAACCAAAGTCAGTTATCTTGACTTGACCTTTAGGAGAAAGAATGAGATTGTCTGATTTAATATCTCTGTGTACAATTCCTTTTTCATGAGCTGTGGCTAAACCTTCACATATCTGAATAGCTATATCCAAAACCTCTTTTATGGAAAGAGTCTCTTTTTCAATTATCTCTTTCAAGGTCTTGCCCTCACAATATTCCATCACTATGAACATCTGTCCTTCAAATTCGTCAATCTCATGAATGGTGGTGATATTCGTGTGATTTAGGGCTGAAGCGGATTTAGCTTCGTGGATGAACCTTTCCTTTTCAATAGAATCAGAGGTCAGATGCCCAGGCAGGAATTTCAAAGCCACGATCCGATCCAGCTTGGTGTCCTGGGCTTTATAGACTATGCCCATACCGCCTTCACCGAGTTTATCCAAGATTCTGTAATGGGAGATAGTTTTACCAATCATAGTTTATCCTTTGTAGCCGCAGACTTTATGTCTGCGCCTCGCAATCTAAAGATTGCGACTACTTGTAAATCACCATAATGGGAAATGGCTTTCCCTAACATATGTGACACCTCCCACTTCCACTTCGCTTCAGCGGGACAGGTATTCCGCCTTCACCAAGTTTATCCAAGATTCTGTAATGTGAGATCGTTTTGCCTATCATATCTGAACCTATTTGTTCCTTGCTAAAAGTTTCTGAAATCGGGGATGGTTGCGCAACGGAGCCCAGGCTGGGTTGATACGAAGATATGGAATTGAGATGCCTGAAGGGATAGACAAAAGATACTCAAGCTGGTCTATGGCTGAGTCGTTATCGCCGACCATAACGTATATTTGTGCCAAATTCTTGACATACATGGGAGCGTCGACTGCATCCTGGGATACCGGCAGCAATTCCACACACTTTTCCCCTTCACGGATAGCCTCTTCTTTGCGTCCAAGCCCGGCGTAAGCTATTCCAAGACCACTATGGAAGGGGGCCTCGCTCGGCCTTGACTGTACCTTGTTCTCCAAAATGAGTCTGGCAGAGTCGTAGCAGGCCATTTTTAACTGTGGTTGGTTTAATAGGCCATATACTTTAGCCTTAGTCAGGAAGTAAGATACAGTATCATTATAACCAAGCGGATCTTTGAAAGTGGTCAGCCCAGCCAAGCGTCCCAATGCCGCCTGATAATCTCCATCCAGAACATCCGATTCAACCAAATCAGCCGCAAGTTGCGACACATCTACCTTTTCGGTCGCTTCCTGGAGCACTTTCCGCGCTTCTCTTGCATCACCGTCCGAGAGTATACGTACCCAAGCCTTACAACTATAGGCGGACGGCCGATCAGGAGCCAGAGACATCAACCGATTCGAGTAGAACTCCGCCTCGGCGTATCTGCGCATAATCAGGTACGTAAATGCAAGGTCATCTGCTTGATCCACAGAATGCGGGTCAAGCGCAGCTGCTCTCTTGAGATTAGCCACCGCCTCCTCGAATTTCCCCTGGCGCCTCTGTACCCAACTGATAGCAGCAAAAAGGGTACTGCTGTTGGGCTGGCCTCTGAGACCAATGGCGAACTCTTCCAAGGCTCGTTCATAGTCCCGACTCCCCCAGTAGTAATAAATACCCAGAGCACCATGGGCCTCAGGCAGATCTGGATTCAATTCCAAGGCCTTATCCACACTTTTCTTCGCTTTGTTCAGACGCTCGTCAGTCCGGTCTTCATAGAACCAATATATCGCCGAATGTACGAAAGAAAGAGTCGCATAGGCGAGCGCAAAAGCCGTGTCTATTTCCACCGCCTTCTCAAACATCTCTACTGCTATCCGGCGATCACCCTGACCGTCATAATCTATGCCCCGCAGGTAGTATTTGTAAGCCTCAAGGTTCTCGGTTGGCTTGGCTGCTATACGCCGTTGCTCAGCTTCGAGCAGTGTGATGTTCAATGAGGAAGCTACCTTCTCTGCTATGTCAGATTGAAGGGCAAAGATCTGCTCCAAGACGCGGTCGTAGGTCTCGGCCCAAACATGGGTACCATCTTTGACTCTAATTAGCTGAGGATTTATTCTTACCCTATTGGTGACTCCGGACTTATCCCAGAGAATTGTCCCTTCCAAGACATAGTGGACCCCTAATTCCTTGCCTATCTGCTGAATGGTTTTCTTGGTGTCTTTGTATTGGAGAACACTGGTGCGGGAGATAACACCCAAACTACTGACTTTAGCTAACTGAGTCGTTATCTCTTCGGTGATGCCAGCAGCAAAATACTCCTGTTCCGGCGTTCCTAAATTTTCAAAGGGTAAAACCGCCAGCATCTTTCTTCCGGATTCCGGCTCCTTTTTATTGAGTAGTGCAAAGTATCCTACAATCAGAACAAGAACTGCCAGTCCAGCCACGACTAAGGGTAATGTCTTCTTTTTGACTGGCTTTTGTGTCTCAACAGGCTGGGCCAGTGGACCTGTCTTCACGTAATCTAAACTCTTTCTTTCCCGTCTCAAATCTGCTAGTAAATCATCTATATGCTGATACCTTTCTTGTTTATCCTTGGCCAATGCTTTAGAGACTACATCCTCTAATTTGGTTGAAACTTGATTGTTGAAACGAGCTACTGGCTGTGGCTCTTCATTCACTATGGAATAGACTATGGCAGCTTGATGCTCGCCCTTAAAAGGTAATTGTCCGGTCAAAAGCTCATATAAAACCACTCCAAAGGAGAAAATGTCGCTTCTCTGGTCAACCTCTTCACCAGAAGCCTGCTCAGGCGACATGTATGCCGCGGTCCCCAAGGTTGAGCCGGTTTGAGTGATCTTGGTAGCCCCTTTCAGTTTGGCTAAGCCAAAGTCCATGATCTTTACCTGACCCCGAGGCGTGACCATGATGTT